>Ga0335081_10000296_pt1 | contig 93287 bp, 80 predicted proteins | sample Lox_Sample_35_FD_206713 | JGI IMG/M metagenome (GOLD analysis project Ga0335081, IMG submission 206713) | Soil microbial communities from Loxahatchee National Wildlife Refuge, Florida, United States - Lox_Sample_3.5 | ecosystem: Environmental > Terrestrial > Soil > Wetlands | place: USA... | reverse complement strand
TGGTCACCCGTACGTTGCCGCGCTGACGGGGAAGACTGGGGGCAATACGCTGGTACTGCTCCGGGGTGATCTCCATGCAGCGCAGCATAACACGAAATCACCATTTAGTGTTAACACGCCCTAGAATTCTTTGCCGCCGGTCCCCTGTTGAAGGCTTTGTTGTCGCCGAGCCCTTGCGTGCTGCTCATCGACGAGCTCGACAAGGTGGATCATGCCTTTGAGGCCACACTGCTGGAGATACTCTCCGTGTGGCAGCTTTCCATTCCACGCCTGGGAACGATTCCGGCGTCCTCGATTCCATTCACCGTACTGACTTCCAATGAAGAGCGCAGGTTGGGGGATCCCCTGCGTCGTCGCAGCCTGTATCTCCGCATCGAACACCCCACCGCTGAGCGGGAAGGCGAGATCGTTGCCCTGCGTACGCCCGAAGCCGGCGAGGCCACGCATCGCCTGATTGCGGGCTTTGCGAAGGCACTCCGCGCGTACAGTCTCGAAAAGCCGCCATCGGTCTCCGAGATGATCGACATTGCCTTGTCGCTCGGGCACCTCGGGATCGAAGAGGTCTCCAGCGAGCACCGCGATGTATTGCTGCCGCTGCTGGCGAAGACCGAACGTGACCGCCAGCGCCTGCTGCTGCGGGATGGATTCGCCAGCGTTGTGCAAGCCGCCAGGCACTACGCAGAGGCGATGCTCAGCGAAGAAGTCGAATCCGTGTTCGCTACAGCGGACGCGGCCAGGCAGGAGTCGGCCGCATGAATAAGGCCTGGACGCGTATATCGCTGTTGATCGTCGCGGCGCTGCTTCCGATTTCCCTCTCCGCGGCGCCGCATCCGGAAGCCAGCTACTACGCTGACGCCTACGCGAGGCATTACCAGGTGCCGCGCGAGTTGGTACACGCGATCATCCAGCAGGAGTCGAACTGGGATGACCGTGCCGTCTCCATTAAAGGCGCCGGCGGGCTGATGCAACTCATGCCCCGTACCGCTTCACGACTCGGAGTGTCGGACACCTTCGACATGAAGCAGAACATCAGCGGCGGCGTCCGGTATCTGCAGTATCTGCTGAGCCAGTACCACGGCGATATGCGGCTGGCTGTAGCCGCTTATTACGCGGGCGAGCACCGTGTACACGGTCTGCGGTACAGCAACCAACAAGTCATCCGGTACGTGGAACAGGTGCGACGACGTTACCTTAAGGAACTCGCATCGCACACCAGCACCGAGGAGGGTCAACGATGAAACGTAAACTGGCAAGCCTGATTTTTTGGGGCGTGGTTGCGCCGGCCATGGCACAGCAGGCCCCGTCCCGTCTTCCAGCCACCAATGACGTCGCTCCGGTTATTTCGAAGCTGACTATCTCTCCGGACACGGTGACGGACCTGAGGTTGAAGCCGTTCTATGCCGCCACGATCCGCATGCCGGAAGCCGTGTCGTCTGTTGTTGTCGGCGCCCCTACACTGTTTCTGGCTGAGCACAGCGAACACGAACCGGACCTGGTCGTGGTAAAGCCAATCACGGCAGATCCTGCAGTGAGCAATCTTTTGATCGCCACCAAATCGGGTCTGGTGGTCAGCCTGCGTCTGCTGAGCGACGGCTCGGTTTCCGGCAGCGCGAAACCTGTTGACTTCGTGCTGATCTACAAACGGCGTGGGAGTTTCCTGATCGGATCGGTGGAGGAAAACCTAACGACGCCCGCGGCTGCCACGAAACCAGGGATGAGCGCTTATGAGTCGGCATTCCGGCACCAGACACAGGTATCCAGTCCGGAGTGGAACCAGAGCAAAGGCGCTATCGCTGTCAGCCTGGGCGCCGTGACCGGAAACGGTGATGACGTCATCGTGGCCTTCTCAGTTCTGAACAACACCAGTCATTGGGTCGAGATCCTGCCACCGCAGGTAGAACTGGCAAATGCCAACGGTAAGGGGAACAAGAACAACACGGAGGACGGAAAGACGAAGAAAGTTCTGGCGGATCAGGTCGCCGTTCGGGAGTTCCGCTTTACCGAGCAAAAGCTGGCGCCGGGAGCCCGTGCCGATGGCGTGGTGCGCTTTGAGCGCCCGGATTTCAAGCAGAACCAGGAACGTCTGCAACTGGTGCTGGCCACGGCTGATGCGGTGAATCAGCCATTGCTGCTCGAGTTGCCGTTCACGGCCCAACCTACGACCGCCAATCTCAAAGCAGGCAACTAAGCGAGGATTCACATGTCTCAATTCAAACAGCGCACAAACAACAACGGGTCAAAGCCGGAAGGAACAAAGGCGGCAACGCTGCACATCGCAGACCTGGCCCCAGATTTAACCCCAGGCACTGCTGAAGCGGACGATGCTGAGCGTGAAACCTATAATCAGCCTCCGCCAATAGCTGCGACACGCACTTTTCGCATGGCTAAAGACGACAAGACAGCCCGGCTTGTGATCGGATTTGTCGGGGTCGTTGCCGTTGCGTTCCTGATGTTGGTTCTTTTCTCGCAGAAGAGCAAACCGAAGCTGAAGAAGAGCGGAGAGGCGAACCTCGGACGTCCGAAAGTGGCAGAAACAGCGCCTCCCAGCAACGACTCAATTGTTCCCGGCGGCAGTATGCAACCGATGCAGGAGGACAAGCGGCAGCCCGGTCAGGTAAACGCACACGACGTTGAGAACACCAAGAAAGTCCGGACCGGTCCAAGCGATGCAGCGTCCATCGCCACGCCGAATGGAGGGAAGAACCTGGCGCAGATTCCTTCGTTTCCGCCACCTCCGACCAATGGCGATAACTGGACTCCACCGCCCTACGGGCAGAACCATACTGAAACAACCACGGAGAAAACCGTCGCAGATGGACTGGCCAAGCCCTCTTTGGTCTTCACCGCAGGTGGCGAAAAATCCAACCCAACCTTCAGTGGGGAAAACACAGGGCCGACACTGGATCTTGGCGTTGGGTCGCGCCTTTCAGCCAGGCTGGCCTCGGTGGTAACGACGGCTGTCGATGAACCGGTGATCGCGATCATCGAATTCGGCTACCAGCGCGATGGCCAGATTATTGTGCCCGCCGGATCGAAGGCGGTGGGATCGGTGAGGCAAGCAGACCGCAGCGGCTACCTGCAACTGCACTTCGATCATCTGGAAATGCCCGATGGCTCCAGCGTCGGAATCGACGCCCTGGCGACTGACACTGACCTTGGGCCTCTGCGAGGAAAAGTCACCGGCACCGGCAGGGGGAAAAACTTCGCCGTTCGTGCTCTCACTGGCGTTGGACAGATGAGTGCCATGCTGGTCGGGCAGAACAACTTGAACGGAGCGGTGAGTGAGGCCGACCTGATGCGCATGCAAATGTCGGAGAACGTGGGCCGCGCCGGCGATGAGGAAATCACGCGCCAGATGATGATGGAGCATCCGATCGTCACGTTACCGGCGGGTCTGCGGATCTATGTGGTCTTCGAGAAACAGCCGGAGGAAAGACGGGCATCAGGCGAACTTCGGCGAGTCGAACGCGGAGCGGTAAACAGCACCGCCAGCGTCCAGTAATTCTCAGCCATTTCCCCTGTATCTCGCTTTCCCCAGCCCCGTCCGCGTGACGGGGTTTTCTTTCGTTTGCGCAGGGATTCAGATTTCGGAATTAGCTCTCTTGCGTAATCCGGAATGGAGAAAAAGATCGCGCCTGGTCTCAAATCCGTCATCGCCCATTTTGCATAGTCCGGAAACGAGAAAGACATCGCGGGTGATCTCGAATCCGGCATCGGTCTCGCCACACAATCCGGAATCAAGAACAACGTCGCACGAGTTCTCGAATCCGGATTAAACGGATTTGGAAAATCCGCGATCGACACCCGTGTTGCAGTTCACGCAGCTTCCCGGAGGAGTGAACTTCTTGCGATAAAAGCACTTTCTGCGATCCTGAGGCGGCTACGAAGGCGCGCACTGCGGTTTCATATCTCAGCTCCCCAGTCGCAAAAGAGGTCTCTTAGGCGTCGCTCATCTTTTTCGTTTGCAAGTTACCACTGAAAACGGTCAAGTTCTCGGGCATACGCGCTGGTAAGGGTGCAGCTGAAATTTGAGGCTACTCCAGAGGCACACTACATTGCGCTCACCCGGCGGAATCACCGCCCTGGAGAGAGAGCCTCATGAGCAACACTCGACACCTCAACTGGTATGGCTCGCCGTTGATTCGGGCGATCGGTACCACACTTGTTTTTCTTAGCCTGGTGTCCGTCCCGGTCGCCAGCCATGCCCAGAACCTCGGCAAGCAACCAGCCACAGGCCAGGCGGTACAGGGAGAGCAGGCGAGCCAACCCGAAGGCGCCTTCCTTAACCTCGTCGACTGGATCGGCAACGTGATCTGCCCGGTGGGAGCAGCGCTTGCCATCGTGGGCTGTGTCATCTCCTGGCGGCAGGGCCGGGGGTACATGCCATGGGCCTTGACGGCGGGCGGCTTGCTCACGGTTTCCGCCTTAACCCGACTTGCGGAGTTTTTTATTGCGAACGGCCAGCAGATCGGCTGACACAAACATTTCTTTCGCGAGAGTAAGTCCATGTTGCTGCCTCCATTCGTGGGAAACGTGATCGCGCTTCTGCTGGCCTTGATGGCACCAGCCGCACTGGGATGTCTGGTGCTCGCCGGACTATGTCTAAGGACAGAAGGAGGGATCAACTTTCAGATTGGAGGCAGCTTCCTTAGATACATCCTGTGGGCTGCAATCTTTTTGACCATGCAAGGCATTGGAACCTGGTTCGCCAACCTGGGACTTGGCCTCAACGGTTTCAATAACGGCTTCGGGACCGGCGAACTTGGGCCGATTGCCGCCGTGGTTACACGGTTCGTTCAAGACGTAGTGCTGGTCCACCTGGTTCCGGTGATAGCGGCGGCGTTGGTCGTCAAGGCCATTTTCGATATCGGTGAAGGGCACAATCCGCTGGCTTCGATCATCTCCGCCCTGTTCCTGCTGGGCATTCAGGGGTTGTTCACGATATTCCAGGGCTGGAACGACGGCTCAAATTTCGCCACAACCGATTTCCTGGTCAACGCCTGGAACTACCTGGCCTCCCAGCTCTGCCCGCTGGCCGCATCGCTCGCGATTGGCGGGGCGGTATTGGCCTACGTCCGCAACCGCAACTGGATGAGGTATGCCGCCTCTTCCTTCGGACTGTTAACAGTGTCGGGGCTCTGGTACCTAGTCAAAGCCATGGCGGGGGCTTAGTGAAAATGCTTAACGGAAAGACAACGCAGAAGGTCTTGTTCGTATGGCTGATTTTCCTCTTTCTGCTCAGCACGCGAATGTTGCTGGTCACAAAAGCCGGGGCGCTTCTGGTGAGCCTCGTGATTGTGGCTTTCAGTATCTGGGTAGCGTTCCGCCTGGTCGAGACCGTGGTAGCCACAGCCTGGAAGATCTCCGGTGTTATCGCATCTCGGCTGATACGGAAGCCGGCAGAGGCGCACCGCGCGGAACAGAAAGGCATTGGAGAGTGAACGATGGGCTCGTTTCAACCAGGCCTGCTGAACCTTGCCAATTGGATGGGCAACGTCATGCTGCCTATTGGGGCGGGACTGATTCTTGCCTGCGGGATTTACCAGTTTTCCAAAGGCCAGGAACTGGAGCGCTACGTCCTGGGAGCGATGGCTGCACTGTTGGGCTCGGGACTGTTGCGACTGGCAGAGGTGATTTCGCAGCAGAACGACGGTGCGGACCAGTACATGGTCATGCTGCTCACGGTCACCAATTTCGTCGGCAACGTGTTGATGCCCTTCTACGCGGCGATCGAGATTGTCCGTCTGGTGCTGGGGATTGGCGGGGTATTTGAGCGCCGGATGATCGGCGATGACTGGATTCGGCACGGCATGGCGGCCATTGGAGCCCTGATGGTTTCCGGTCTCCTGCGATTGCTCGAATTCTTCGTAGCGAATGGGTCTTAAGAGGAGCGAGGGTATGGCACTGAATTCGTCACCGGTATCGAGGAACCTCCATTTGAAGGTGACCATCCTGTTTCTCGAACTCGAAGATCTGCTGGCCATCATGCTGGCGGTGTGCGGCGCAATGCTCGTCGGGAATTTCCTGTTCTCCGACCGCTACATCTTTCACATACCCATGAATTACTTTCTGCCGCTGGCGATCCTGCTGGTTGGCGTGCCGGTGCTGATGATCTTCAAGTACGGCAAGCCGCGCGGCTACCTGCTGGACCTGCTGCTGTTCCACGCCAGGCCGCAGCAGTACTGCGCGGGAACGCAAGAGTCCGTTATTCGCAGCAGCTATTTCCGGGAGGAAGAGGTCTAGATGCCGACCACGTGGAAACAACATGAAAAAAGCCTGAGCGAGCCTGGGCTGTGCGACCTTTTGCCTATTCGGGACTATCTTGACGACGTCATGATCCGGATGTCCGGTGAATTTGTTGCCGGCTATGTGCTGAAGGGCGCGGTCAGCTACTTTGCCGACGATGCCGGGCTGAACACGATCAAGTCGCATCTGGAAGCCATCCTGCGCACGATTCCTGAAGAAAGCATGCGTCTGCAGTTTCGCTTCGAGGTCACCGAAGACCTTGGCGATCTGCTACAGCGATACCAGGATTGCTCGCGGACACAGGACGAGGCCACGCTGGCGATGGACCAGAACCGGCTCGCCATGTGGCAAAGGAAGGAGGCGGGCGGCGAGTATCTGCGACGAATGACCCACCTCTATCTCATCTGGGACCCGGAGCGTCATCATCGCGTGCTGGCCGTCTCCGGCAAGACGGCGAAACGAAACAAAGACAGCGGAGGATTCAGTCTCTCCACCAGAAAGATCGTCCAGCGCACACTGAAAGAACATGTCGATCTGATGAGCGAGTTCGAAAGCCTGCTCAACGGGATCGAATCGGCGATGGTTGCGGCGGGTCTCGATCCTCAACGCATGTGCGATCAGGACCTGTTTCTCGAAACCAAGCGGGCGCTGGCTCCCCTGAGGCCCGATCCACTCCCGCTGCGGCAGTATCCGTACTCCGAGCGCTACGTCACCCCTCGCGAGCAATGCTCGATTGTCAGCATCCTTGGCCAGACGGAGGATTACATCAATATCGACGGGTTGCTGTGGAGCTTCATTACCCTGAAAGCTCCACCTGATGCGACCTATCCCGGGATCTTGCGCAGCCTGTTGACCTCGGGGCTTCCCGTCGTGGTCAGTGCACAGGTCACGATCCCAAACCAGTCGAAGGTCCTGGAACGCTTCAAGAAGCGCCACAAGAAGATGATGGCCGCGCAGCGAGACTCGAAGGGCAATCTTCGCATCGACGTCACCGCCCAAGTGGCCGAGGCTGAGCTGCTGAAGATCCAGCAGGACATCATTGCCAGCTCATTGAAGGCCGTGAAAGTGAGCCTCACCATCGGCGTGCGAACTTCCAAGGCAGCCCACACCACGGCTGAGTACGAAGAAGCCGAGCGTGAAATCGCCAGCCGCAAGCAGCAGATCCTGCACATCATTAGCCGGATGAATGGGGCCTCCGGGCTGACGGAGGACATCGCGCAGAGGCGCATATTTTTGTCTTCACTGCCTGGATTGGCCGGCGAAGACAAACGTGAGATCGATCTGCTCAGTTGCCATGCCGCCGATCTGCTGCCGCTGGAGATGCCCTGGACAGGAACTCCGCGGTCTCCCCTGATGCTGATCGAAACTCCCTACCGTCAGCTGATTCCATTTTCGCCCTTCGATCCCGATCTTTCAGACGCCAACATGTTGGTGGCAGCCGCCAGCGGCCACGGCAAGAGCATGATGACCGGCCAAATGCTATTGCAGGCCGCGCGGCAGGACACACGGGTGTCGATCATCGAGCGCGGCGACTCCTACCGGAACCTGGTCGAGTATATGGGCGGCCAGATGATCACCATGGCCCTCGACTCGGAGCAGACCCTGAATCCCTGGGACCTGGAGTCCGGGGAGCGTGAACCAAGCCGGGAGCAGGTGGCCTTCCTCAAGGGGCTTACCCGGCACATGCTGGGCGACATCGAAGCGTCAGACCTGCTGGATAACGTGCTGGTGGACGCGATCGAGCGGACCTACAGGCGCGCTGCCATGCGGCCGGGAAACACCATACCCACGTTTGGCGACCTGCGCGATGAACTGCAGTACTACCAGGATGCCGATCGCAACGAGCGGGTCATGGAAGAAGCTCGCCTGGCGGCTTTCAAGCTACGAAACTGGGTCTCGCCGGGAGGAGTTTACGAGAACCTTTTCGATCGCCAGACGACGCTAAAGCTCGATTCCCCGTGGATTTACTTCAACGTCGAGAAGCTGAAGGACGATCCCCGGCTGGAGTCGGCGATGAGTTTGCTAATCGCCTGGGCCACGACCAAGCGGGCGTCCGGCAAGAGCAGCCATAAGAGCATCACGGTACTGGAAGAGTGCTGGATGCTGCTGGAATCGCCCTTCCTGGCTGATCTGGTGGTCCAGCTCTACCGGACTGCCCGCAAGCGCAATGGCGCGGTATGGGGCGTTTCTCAGGCCATTGAAGACTTCACCGGTACGACGCAAGCACCGAACGCGTTTGGCGCGGCCATCCTCAAGAACACAACCATCAAGATCATCGGGCGGCAGACCGGAAGCCTGGACGTGCTGCGCGAGTTCCTCCACCTGAACGAAACCACGCTGAATGAGATCAAGAACCTCGGCCATACGCAGAAGGGCAGGAAGAGCGACTTCATCGCGGTCATTGGGGAAAAAGCGGAGACCACGCACACGCTGCGCGTCGTTCTATCGCCCATTGAGTACTGGATCATGACCACCTATCCACGCGAGCGCTGGTACCGGGCATGGTGGATGAAGAAACACTCCGAGCTTCCGTTGTACGAGCGCTACTGGCTGCTGGCGGAGAAGTTCCCGCAGGGGATGGCAGCACTTGAGGAACTGCCGGAAGAGCGCAGCGGCGAGGTTTACGAGATCGAGGATCGCGTCCGCGCGCAGAGTGCCAGAGCCCAAGGAGTGGGACGATGAAGAAAATGAAGAGTCAATTCGCGATCAAAACAACCAGCTTGGTCCTGCTGATTGCTCTGCTTGTTCCCTTGCCGGCCCACGCCGGACTCGGGGACCTGTTCAACATGATCGATTCGACCATCTCCAACCTGATCGGCGGCGCTCTAAGCATGATTACCACTGTGCAGAGCGACATTCGTTCTTTGTATGAAGAGGTGTTGTGGCCGGTTGCCCTGATCAACAGCACTCGCACGTGGGCCCACAATCTGGTCGGTCAATACCGCGGCTGGATGGCGGCGGTCTACAACCTCCCCATCCAAAGCGCCCAGACGCTCTCCCCGCAAAAGCTGGAAAACACGTTCCTGAGTGGAAACGTCGGGCTACTGGGGAATCTCGGGCCGGCGTACAACGCCACCTACGGAGCGGTTCCGTCCCCACAGCAAGCCCCGAACGATCTGCGCCAGATGATGGACATGAACGATGCCGTGGCCCAGGACTCGCTAAAGCAGACCGTGGCTTCTGACCAGGCGAATACCAGTCTGCTTCAGATCGCCGACCAGATGGAGAACAACGCCACACTCGCGCCGGGGACTTCAAGCTACGTGAGCGCCAGTGCGTACGCGGCAACGCTCCAGACACTTGCCTTCCAGCACAAGCTCCTGGCCGCGCAGCTGCGGGAGGAGGCCGCTCAGTTGGCCCATCAATCCGCGGACATGAAACGCGACACGCAACGGACCAACGATCTTCATCAATCGATCTTCAACATCCTTTCCACGCACTGAGGAGGCGAGCATGATACGCGGAGCATGGACGAAGCTGCAGGCAAAACTGACAACCAACATGAGGCAAAGGGTTGCTGCCGGACTCGTCCTCGCCTTGCTGGTGCTGAGTATCCCACGCCCGGCACAGGCGCAGTTCGGCATTGACCTGGCTTTGATTATCGCCGGACTGAAACAGATCAACAGTCTGCTGACCAGCCAGGTTGCCGCTCCACTGCAGGAAATTCAGAAGATCGAAAGCGAGTACACGCAGTTCCAGCAGGATGTGATCTATCCCATCGGCGCCATCAATCAGCTGAAGAACGCGGTCCTGATGTTCCGAAATCAGATGCAGGCCATGAACGGCCTCATGACCATGCAATACAACAGCGCCCAGTTGCCGCTGACGCAGCAACTGGAACAGCTCCTCCTGTCGGGCGATCCCAACGCTGTGAAGCAAGTGGGAGCGGTCTACCAGCAAGTCTACGGAATGCTTCCGGCAGACAACCAGGCGCCGCAATTTATCCGCTACAGCATTGACATCTCCGACGCGCAGGCGCAGGACGCGATGAAGCGGGCCATCGAGCTGGACGCGCTGGCCCAGACGGAAATGCAGGTAAGCGAACAGCTGCAGGACCAGATCCGCACTGCAACCCCGGGGACAGCTCCCATGATTGAAGCGGTTGCGGCGGCATGGGTGGTCAGGGCGAACGCCTACTCCCAGGCGGCGATGTCGCAGTTGATGAGAATCCGCAGCTCGAGTATCGCCAATCAGAGCGCCATTTCGAAGTGGGCGACGAGCAATACGAATAGCCTGACGAACGTAATCGGAAAGATCGCCGGCAGCGGCAATTGATAGCGAGTAGGAGCAACGATGGCAAATTCCAGTTACGTAAACATCCTGTTCACTGCTCTTGGTGGGATCGACGGCTCGGTCATGCCGATTATCTGGTTCATTGCGGCCTCAATCCTCACCGTCACCTTTCTTTGGGGTGTTTACGACGCTTTCGTGCGAGGAGGCGATGTCCGCTCACTGGGCATAACCATGCTGAAGTATGCGGCCGTGGCGCTGGTGCTTGTGAATTGGGCGGCGGTCTTTCGCGATGTCGTCAAGAGCTTCGACTATGTGAGCAATTTCATCTACGGAAGTGCGGGTTTGGGAGATGTAATCAACGCTTGGACAAATGGACTGGCTACGATTTGGGATGCAGACGGGCAGATCAGTTTGTGGTCTCTCATCAGGGGAGGATTCTCCGGATTAATCACAGAAATCGGCATCATAATTGGCTACATCGTTCTCCCATTTAGCTTGGCCATTTTCGCAGCTTGCTTTGTTTTCTGGGGTTGTGTGCTTTACGTCCTTGGCCCTCTGGTGGTTGCGACTATGCCCAGCTCCACACTCGGACGTTTCCATTCTCGTTGGATTGAAAATTTCTTTGTTTGGGCCTGCTGGCCCCTCCTGGTCAATACGCTTTGGACTCTGATGGCGGCAGTTCATCTCAACAACCCACAATTTGTGATAGACAACGGCGACTTCTGGGGCTCTTTTCATGGAGTGGAATCAACCCTGCTTCTCAGCCTCGCCAGCATCATCTTTGCCCTATTGATTGCGACGATTCCCATGACGGCCCGAAGGATTTTGATGGGGGAATACAGCCCTATCGGCGCGGCCATTGCTTGGGGACGCGGCGCGGCATCGAAAGTGCTTGCCGGGACCACGATGGCAGCTGCCACAGGAGGTACGGGCGGCGCTCTCGCTGCGGCTGGGGCGGGCGGTGGAGGAGCCTTGGCCGGTGGCGGCGGAATGCTTGCCGCGGGGGGCGGTGGAACGCTTGCGCCCTCTGGAGGCGTCGCTATGGCCGGCGGAGGAGGTGTGATTCCCGGCGTCAATTCGCCGTTGACCGCACCACCACACACGCCGCCAGCTTCGCCGGGAGGGACGCGGTGGTTCGCGCTCGTGCCTGGCGGAGCCAGCATGCCGTTCAATGTGAGAGTCAATGGCCGTCGGTACTCGTGAGAGCTGACCCAGCAGGTGAAGCGACAAGTTCAGATTTATGCACAACAGGGGGACACAGATGTTCGATTTCAAGAAAAATACCCGCGCCGAAGCGACAAAAGGTCCTGAGAAGCTGAACTACTCAAAGTATTACGAACACGATGGCGCCCTGCGTGCCTACGCTAACCGAGCCATGGTGTTGGCCGGGTCGATGACGCTGCTGGCATTTCTCTCGCTGGGATTTGCCGTCTATGTGCGGATGCAGCCGCCTACGATCATTCGCGTCTCTGCTGATGGCGAATCGAGCGTTATCAGTGGCCACTCCCTGTTTCGCAATCAATTGCCCGCAGTGCTGGCGGATGCCAGGCAGTCGCCGCAGCCTCAAAGCTATGAGAAAGAGGCGTTCGTCCGTCAGTTTCTCGATCACTACCTCAACTACGACATGCACAACGTGAGCCTGCAATGGGCGACGGCCCTCAATTCCATGACCTCCAACCTGAAGTCCTCCGCGCTTCGCGTGATGCAGAAGGACAACACGGTAGGGAAAATCGAGGGTGAGAACACCCGTTCGGTCTTTCACTTGCGCGGCATCGAGTGCTCGAAGGAAGATCCTCTGCTATATACCGCCTACGGCGTGCGCGAGATCCATCGCATGGATGGGGACCGCGAGATCATCGAGACCACGGTCAATCAGTATCGAGTCCGGCTGGCGGACCAGAACCGTTCGGCCGAGAACCCGAGCGGAGTGCTGGTAGGCGAGTACTCCGAAAAGCAGATTGACGGCGAGAAAAAAGCAGCGCTTTTGGCCGCAGACATCGACGGCTACAAAGCCTTTCGCCAACAACAGCAATAGAGACCACAACACACCAGTATCGAGGTGATTTCAGTGACAGAGACGACCAAGAACAACAATGCCCCGGTGGAAGCGGCCAGCCCCGAGCCTTCGACTGCTGCGGGTGAGAAGCGCAACAAACGCGGCAGAAAGCCAGCCGCCGAGCGCGGGAACGGAAGTCTGCGGGTGCGCTACTTCCTGCTGGGGAAAGACCCAGCCCGCGAGAACGGAAAGCTCGTCTTGGGCGAAGAGTTCGAAAACGAAGACAAGGCCCTGGTCCATTCGCTCGTCGAAGGCGTTCCTTTTCTTCGGGTGGAGACCTGGATGGCCACGCCGCAGAAGAAAGGCAACGTCATGGTGATTGAGAAGCGGCCACAGGCGTAGCCACTGGTGCCGATGGCGTTCTTTGACAGGTTTAAGCAGAGGGTTTGCAAAGCGAGAATCTACTTTCCTCTTGGACTGTAGGTTTTCCTGAGCAACTTCGTGGGCCGAACCACGAAGACTGTCCGCTGCCATGTGCTCCCGCACCTGGCCGATGTACTGGCCAGACGGCGGCACAGGCGGCGAAAGCTCCTGAGCTGTGGATGGCCGGTTGTTCGTCAACTGACTTATCCCGCAAAGGAGCGCCTCACATGAAGAACCGGATTCTGGAAATGGATCTGGACGAAAACGGTGTACTCAGCGAACGTACACCGGACGCCGGCAGCGAGTCGTTCTTGGACAACTCGTTGCTGGACCGACTCTACCCCGGCATCAAGGCTTGCCGGATTAAAGTCTGCGAAGGCATGCTGGAGACCTTTCAGCAGACGAAAATCGCTGGAACGATGATGGCATTCGAGTATCAGGGAACCGCCTATTCGGTCGTCGGAGCCTCCGGCTCAGCGAAGAATGGGCTCTTTTATTGCGTCGAACAGAAGTATGAAGACGCAGTACGCAAGAGGATGGACGCATGGCCGGAAGCGGCCCTGTCGTACTTCGGAATCCTGACCTCGACACTCAAGACGATGGTGGAAGAGCCGAAATGCTCGGTCCTCCTCGTCCCGGACCTGGAACTCGGCACGAACGATTGCCGCGGCTGGGTCCGGCAGACACTCTTCGACAAACTCTCCTTGCCAGCCGGACGGTTCTACCAGTTCCGGCTGGCAATGGACAATTCACTCCAGGCCAAGGGAGCTTTCAAGGTGATGGACGACGCCACGGCTGGTCATGTCGGAGCCGATATCGTCCTTCCGTCGTCCGCGATCAAACCGTTTCCCCGGAGAATGGTCGTTCCATCTGGCGGAATCCGGTTGTGCTCTCGTGTGGCCCTGGGAGTTCGCGAGATTTCCCGCCCGCTGGAGTTCGCCTCCAGCTATACGCTGATCGAACATGTTCCCAAGGAAGCCCTCCTGGAAGAGATCTTCCCGCAGGCGGTTCGAGAGATCCGGGCGCTGAAACAGGCCTGGAACGAGGGGAGACACGACGCGCTGGTGGAAAGGATCGGAGGCAGGAGCTTCGATCCCGACGACGAGCAGGTCGAAGACGAGCAGAGAGCCATAGAAGCCCTGCTGCTTGCCGACGGCACGGGCGAGATTTCGCGCCATCCTTACGTCCACTACCAGCTCGACAAGATGCTGGCGAAGTGGGCGTTCAAGACCCTGACCGGCGGAGGATTCACCATGCCGGCGTTCGCGCTGGCCGATGATGGATACCTCCTCTATCACGCTGGCAGGTTGTACGCGGGAGCCGACTGGCTGCTGTTTCATCAGGCCATCACCACGGTCGAGTCTCGATACGGTCTCTCGGTGCGGTATCCAATCCGGATGGCCGAAGACCTGTTGCCCATGCACCACCTGCCGCCTGAAAAGGTTGCACCGGAGCTGAGCAACATCCGGGGAATTCCTCTGGAAGTCTCGGAGCGAATTGCCCTGGAACAAATCTGCCTGAAGCATGTCTATGTGCTTCACTCTGTGACGGCGAAACGTAACGGAGGCGATTTCGATTTCGACACGGTTGCCGTCGTCGATTCCAATCGCTTCCCGAAGTTCGTCTCCTGGAGGTTCAACTTCCCGGAGCGAAACGTCGTCACCAAGATCAAGGCGAGGAAAGTCCATTCGCCCTGGTTCAATCGTGGCTTTGCTGCGCTCAATGCCCGCGGTAATCGGATCGGGACCATAACCGATCTGAAAACCCGGTGCTATGCAGCCGGCCGAAGCGACCTGGCATACCTCTTGGTCGGCGAACTCCAGAAGGAGCTGGACTCGCTCAAGCATGGGGTCCGGGCCGACACCAAATTGCTGAACGAAATCCGGCAGCAGGTGCCAATGTGCCCCTGGCTGCTGCTGAAGAACGTGCAGAGAGTTTCCGATCTGCCCCTGCGGCTGGATGTGCAGCCCACGGACCGGATCGGCGCGCTCTACAACGTGCTGCGCAAGGAGATTGAGGAGCTGTTCGAGGCCCCACTCTCCATCTCGTCATTTCGTGGCCTGCTGGTGGGAAATAACCCCACCCAGGACATGTACGGCGAGGTCAACATCCTGTACGGCGCCTATGTCGCCATCCAGGGACAGCTGGCGAAGCGACGCACGGAAGCACAGATTCAGGTTCTCGCCGCCCAGACAGCGGTCGAGAGCGTTGAAACAGAAGACGAAAAGAAGCAGGCGGAGAGGAGGCTCACCGCCGCTCGTGCGCGCGAGAAGGAAATCATCGAGCGCACGAAAAAGGAAACAGGAGCTTTGGCCCGCAACCTGTACGCGTGGGCACAGAGCAAACCTGAACCGGAACGCGTTGCCTGGGCCGAGGCGTTGCATCACGTTTCGTCCCGGGGCAACGGCAAAGGCGGGGTGATGCTCTATGCATTCCCGCAAGAACTCGTCGACGCTGTGGCATCGGCGACGGGCGGTGGACGGGTACGAGTAAAGCCGCCCAAACTAGGGGCCCTCATGAGGATGGAGGCGAACAGCTTCTACCTTGAGGGCGAAGAAGGGAGAACCTTCCTGTTCCGGTACGATCCCGTGAACCGGATGGTCTCACGCTAAAACGACGAACACAAATCCGCATCCGGAAGGGCCATCTGCTACCAGCTCTCCGGATGGGAGAGTTTTGTCGCAGCCGCGCTCTTCCGGTTGCTGTATCTGGAGGAGCAATGACGATGGTCATCCGGCTGTTGACGCTGGTTCGCTGGATGCTTGTGATGCCGGCTGCAATCGTCGGCACATGGGTAAGCCGAATGGAGCAAGGAACACAGCTGCCCAGTGGGAAGCAGTGGTTACAGCCGCAGCCGATTCAGCTTCGGCTGCTGCGGCCACAGCTGCCAGGGCGGCACATATCGCCAGGCCAGGGTTGGAGGATTGTCGATCAACATCCCTGGACGGGCAGCGGCTTGGGGCAGACCGAGATGCGTGTACGCGTGGTGAATTACGAGTACAGGTTCACGGTCGAAAGCCAGTTGAACGATCGGTGGGAGATGCAGCAGCTTATGAGGGAAGCTCCCCTGATTGCACAATGGGCGCAGCGCACGTATGGCGGTGCCCCAATTGAAGTAATCGTCAAACGGTGAGCTCTCGAACGCCAGCGGCTTTCGAGGTGCTGACCCCAGTCCTTGGCGGAGCAACGTCAGATCGTTCCGTCTTACTTCCAGCGCAAGCCTAAAGACGACAGCTTACGAAGAGTGAGCAGTAGTCATGGGAATGAGACTCGGTGCCAGCCAAAGGCGCCGAGATCTCATTATTGTCCGCGCACAGCGCGTCAAGGAAAAGGGGTTCACCGTGAAGAAGATCTGGATAGCCATCCTGATTGCGGCCAGCACAGCGGCCATCGCACAGAAGCAGCCGGTCACCAGGGTACAAACCGCTCTGAATCATCTCACCGTGATCGAAGTCGCCGAGCCGATCACGATGGCAGCAGCGGGAAGCGAGGCGTTTGAAATCGAGCGCCATGGCACGCGTGTCCTTGTGAAACCCACCAAACCCGACGTGGCCACCAACCTGTTTGTCTGGACCGAACACGGCCGCTCCATCTACGAGCTTCAGCCCGCCGGTGAGGTGAGCAAGATGGATGTACTGGTCACCTCAGTACAGCAAACACCGATACGCGCAGCCGCCGAGTCCCTTTCGAAAGAAGATGTAGCGAAGGTAGCTGAGCAGGTGCTCAGCCAGACTCTCCTCAATACGCAGCCAGTGAATGCCCTCGGGATCAAGACCCAGAAGAACCGGGTCAACGTTCGGCTCGAGGACGTAGTGCACGCGAAGGATGCTATCTACGTTCGCTATCAGGTGACCAACCTGAGCACCGCGCCCTATCGCGTTATCGCCCCGAACGTTTCCGTTCTGGCTGCTGAGGGAAATGCAGGAGCCAGCATGCCACCTGCAAATCAGCAGCTTGGCGCCGGCCACCTGGAGCGGTTGGGCAAGTTGAGCAGTACGCCAATTGATCTCCTGCACTCGGAAATCGACCAGCAGGATGTGGCGCCGGGCAAGACCTCGACCGGAGTACTGGCCATCCGCAGCACAGACGGCTCACCGCAGATCTATCAGTTCGTTTTCGGCTCCGACAATTCGTCTCCGATCGTCACGACGGCGGTGCTGTGATGGCTACCGGCGAGGCCGACACGCTGGATTCGCAGACTGTGAGGAGCGAGTTGCTGGCGATGTATCAGGCCCGCGCAAGGCGTGGCTTCCTGCAGTCGCTACTGGATGCAGCGAGCGACCCGATCCGGCCCGTGGACCAGGCCAAACGGCGACGGTTCCACCCCCTGCTGGTCATGCTGTCTGTCGTCGCGGCGATCGTGGCCGCGGCATTTGTCTACTTCACCCTCAAGTCACGGTGAAGCTGGGGAGGACTGAGTCCTTTCCCGATACAGGGAGATTTCATGCCGGTGACTGCCGCTCGCCGCTATCACGACCCGGACGACGAAGCGAAACTGCTGCTGGGGTTCATCGCGGTTGCCGCCATCGCTGGCGTGGGCTACATCTGCTATGCCCGCCTGCATATCCGCAAGGAACAGCTGATGGAAGCCAGCCTCTACCTGCTCGCCGCCGCTTTCGTCTTCTGGGACACCCTGCGCTATCTGCTCACGCTTCCAACCGAACGGGAGAACGCCTGGCCGCATCCCCCGCTGACTGTCGATCGCAAGCGGGACAGCCAGAACCTGCGTGAGGCGTTCGCTGAGAATTCGATCGTCATCGGCTACGACATCTGCAAGAAGCCGGTGCTCTGGCCGGACGAAGTGCGTGTTATGCAGGCCAACGGCTTCGGCATGACCGGCGCCGGCAAAACCACCCTGTTGCTCAACATCATCCAGCAAGACCTGGTCCGCGAGGCCGGACCTGAGGGCAACCGTCACAAGGTCCCGCTGATCATCATCGACGGCAAGGGGGAGCGCGAGTTCCTCGATGACAAGCTGCTGCCCCTTATCGCCGCTGCCGGGCGGCTGGACGACCTGCGCATTATCGATCCCTCACGCCCAGAGATAAGCGTGCGCTTCAACCCCTTTATTGCTATCGGTGGCCAATACCAGGAGCACGTCAGCTTCATCTTCGAATCGTTTGACTTGCGGGAGGACTTCTTTCACGGCCATCAGAAGACCTATCTCTCCGACATCGTCCGCATCCTTTATTACACCGGCAAACGCTACAACATATACGACATCCTGGTCATGGCCTACGACCTCGATGTGCTGAAGGAACAGGCGGCCATCGCCCGCGCCCGCATCGAGCAGCTCCCCGACGTCAGCCACCAGCAGAGGCTCAACTTCCAGATGAGTGCGCGCAACCTGGTCGAGTCATTCAGCGACCCGAAGCGGGTGCAGATGATCCGCGGTCTGATCAACCAGATGATGACCTTCCTGGAGGACAAGCTCTCCATCATTACCGGACCCTACGAAGACCTGATTTCGATCGAGGAGGTCATCGAGGAAGGGCGGATCCTGTTCGTCTCCCTCAATACCAACAAGAACGACGACACCACCCGTGCCCTGGGGCGGATGATCCTGCAGAACCTGCAACTGGTGATCGGCGAACGCTATGAGCGCAAGCGGGCGGACATGTACATGCCGTTCGTGTCGGTCATCATGGACGAATTCGCGCCCATCGCCTACTCGAATTTCGCCAACATCCTGCAGACGGCGCGCGGCTCCAATACGGCTTTCCTGTTTGCCATGCAGAGCATCCCACAGCTGCTGAGCGTGGGAAAAGCCTTCCAGCACGACGTAGCCTCGGCGCCGAATACGACTTTCATGCTACGTACGCGCGACGAGGACACTGCGCAATATTTCCTTAATGCGTCGGCCAGGGTGCGCCAGCTGCGGCGGAGCATGAGCATACGGAAAAAGGGAATATTCAATCCCACATACGAAGACCAGGGTGTCGGCAGCCAGACGGAAATCAAGGAAACGCGCTCGGAGGAGGAGCACATCAAGAATCTCCCCGTTGGCCAGATGGAGTACCTGATGAGCGATAAACGGTTCGGCACCATTCACGGGCACGCCCATGTGCGTGTCCCCCAGGTTGATCGTTTGTCGTCGGTTGTTCCCGAAATCCTGCCACGTTATGCCACCAGATACAACCCCGAGATTGGAGCCAACTTGCGTTTCCGGGATGTCAGCCTCGAAGCCAGCCGCAAGCGCGGGATGAGAAGCCGGAAGAGACAGGAGGCCGAGCGGTGAAAAGAGCTCTTTCCATTCTGCTTCTGATCGGGCTCGGTTCGTTGGCTGCATTTGCCCAGTCGAATGACCGACCGTCAGAAACGAAGCAGCAACAACCGCGCGCCGACGCCGCGCGGCTGACGGCGCAACGAAGGTATGACCCGCCGGGCGGCCGGAAACAAATAATAAAAGGTGGGCCGCTCGAAGGCCTGCTGGACTCGATTAACCAGCAGAACATCGACTACGGAGCGAAGCTCGCCGATGCACGCCGGATCTTTCTTGGCGGCATGGTCGAGAATTCCTATTTCTGGATCGTCGTTGGCGAGGGAGTGACGGTCGTAATTCTGGTCCTTTATGTCTTCTGGCTGTTCCGAGAGAGAGGGAACCGGCTGGAAATCTCCGTCAATATCGTCACCCAACTCGCCAATTCCTACCTGTACACCCGGGCACACGCCGTCGATGCCATCCGCCGGCACAACCAATTGGTCGATGAGTACAACGCGATGGCCGAGAAGCTGGCCAGACAGGGTGCCACCGAGCAGATGGTAATGACCTCTGTCGTGCGCTCGTCGGACGCAAACCAGGCAATTGAGATACCGCCGCAAACTGCGACTCCGCTGCCCCTTCCAGAATCGACCCCGAATGCGAAGCCGAATTCCGGCGAGGAAGGGGCGGCAACGTCTGCGGCACCGGCGGAAGTCTCGATGACCAAAGGCCAGCTAAAGAAACTGGCCGAGGATGCAAAGCGTGACGCGACGCTGGGGGCAAAGCACCAGGTGTCCGCCTTGACGCAGCAGGTCCGTAATCTACGCGAGCAATTAAACCAGGCATTGACGCAAATTCAGACACTGGAGAAACAGAACCGGACCTCGGTCGGGGCCTGACTATGGAAATGCTGGTGCGCATATTGGGAGTCGGCGCTGAGTGGTGGGTGCGACCCGGCCCGGACCGCTCCGATCCGCTGCGCTTCACCAAGCATGCCGCCTATTTCAATACCACGGGATTTCCCCACGGAGGCAAATTCCGCCGCAGCTGGAAGGTGCCCGGTGTTCTCCGATTTAACGGCAACAGCAGAATCAACCCGCACCAGCCCAAGGACGTACTCGGTTGCATTTTCGGTTGTGTCGGGGTGACCAGGCACATGGGCCAAAACCGGCTGCTGGCCATCGGAAAGCGCTATGGCCCTTTGACGCCTACACATTATTTAGTCGCGGTCGACAGCCGTCTGTACGGCTACATCAATTTCTCGCTGCAATGGAAGAACGAAGGTGTGACCACGGTTGCGCTCAGCGAGCACGACGGTCAGCAACAAGCCCTGTTATTGCTCTCGGCTGCCGGACATTTCGTGACAGCCGCAGGCGTATGGAAGATCTCCAGAAGCAACGGCGAAGATCGCCTGCTTTTAGCGACCGACGGGCAGGAGCATTGGGCGTGAGATATCGCAAAGGATCAATCATCATCAGTGAGGCTTTCGATATTCCTTTGTTGCTTTTGATAAGAAACGCCGGCTACGTCAAACACGAACAGCTGCTGTTGTTGGCGGGATACGAGAAATCGCGATCATCCCTTACGCGGTTTCTGTGGCGTATGCGACGGCTGGTCGGTGGTGGGTTTGTTGCACAGCTCAATGAGAGAGTCGAGGGCGACAGGGTCTACTCAGTTAGCCGCAAGGGACTGGAGAAGCTGGAGGCGTTCGGGCACTCCCTTTACTCCGTTCATTCCGAAATGGAGACCATCTGCCAACCGGGGAAAATGACCCACTGCCTGGAATTAAACGAAATTCGCCTGACGCTTTCGCGATATGGGCTCCTCGAGTCGTGGCTCTCGGACATTGAAGTGTGCTCGGAGAACCTGCTCACGGAAGACAGATACGTGAAAGACTACGACGCTCTGGCGGTGCTCAGGACCGGAGGTCGGCGCTTGCACTGCGCGATCGAATATGAGAGAACTACCAAGAGCCTGGCGCGATACGCAGAAATCCGTCAGGCACTTTCACAGGAGCAGGCGCTCGATGCAATTCTCTACATCGTACGCGAGGTGGAGCGGCTGTTTCTGGTAGCGGAACAACTCGCCGCCGCACATCCGGGGATTCTATTTGTCACCGCCTCGGCATTTTTTCGATTCGGTCCGGACGCTTATTCGATGCGAACGAACTCGATCGGTGGATCGCTAGAAGACCTTCTCGCGAAATTGTCGGGTGAATTGCAGCCGAATGGCGCCTCCCTTTCAGCGTAGAATCACGCCGAGAAGACGGGTGCTTTGCCTTTGAGTTTGGCTTTGATTATGCCTTTGAGTTTGGCGTTGACTTTGCCTTTGACAGATTTATTGCCTTTGATAGCAGCCGGATAACCTCTTGTACGTCGGAAACTTAGGTCCTGACTACCCCTATCGAAGCGCAACATCCGACCAGTTCACCAGTGCTGTTACACAGCTGGTTAACAGTGTGGTGAAAACAAAGAATCAGCTGCTTGGTCAGGCATTGCGATTCGCACAACGCACGTGTCTGAGCCGTAGTTGTTGACGAGCGTGAGGGCCATCTAATGCCGACAATCCGTACACTTTTGCGCGTTCAATGTGTCGGCTGCACATTGCATTGACCTTTCGAAGTTGTAGCGGGGAGCCGTCAGGTCCTGGATAACTTCAATATCGCCAACCAACCGGGCATTGTCCAACTATTGCCGTTGAGACCTGCTGGAGTAACGGCTCACGGGAACAACGCTGTTCCTAGTCCAAAACGAAAAAGGGCAAGCCCAAAGTATGATGGAGTTGATCGTGCCGGAACGACAGGCACAACGCTTCGTTGGCCGCTCGGGTCGGGACCTCTCTTAAATTTCGTGATGCGGAGTGCCTCGCATGGACAAACCCAGGGTGTTCTTGGCTCACGTCAAGGAGGACAGCCAATGGGTTAAGAAGTTTTACGATTTATTGCAGTCCATTGGGGCGATACCTTGGATGGCTCCGAAAGACATTGCGCCCGGTACTACGTGGCGCGATGCAATTCGGCGTGCACTCCAATCCGCTGACTTCGTGATCGCGTGCCTCTCCTCGAACTCGGTCAAGAAGAAAGGCTACGTTCAAAGGGAGTTTCGAATCGCTCTTGATATTTCGCACGAAATGCCAAGCGAGAGGTCCTTCGTAATTCCACTGCGACTCAACCCCTGCGAGGTTCCCGATCTGCAGATCGGTGCGCTGAACCTCAGAGATCTTCAATGGGAAGATGTGTACGCAGAAGGGTCGTTCCGCCGCCTTGCGGGCGCACTCGGTCTAACAGATGGAATGCCCGCCCGCGTAATGCTGCAAATCCAAGGTGACTCATGCAGCATTTCGAGCGCAATGACTCAGCCCCATGCAGGGCTTGTATTTCTTGACGATTTTCCCGCTTCTACCAGTGCTTACAACCTCGGCGGGGGAACGAGCGATCTATCCCTGCTTGGAGCACTCCGAGATACGTTCCGTCCCAAAACGCTCCGTGCATTTGCTATCGACAAGCCGGAGTGGTTGCTACTCAACGCATACGATGTTTCCCCTCTCGCAACAGGCGTTAGCAGATTGGACCACTTCAGCAATGAAGTTGACGGAAGCGAGATGATCGTGGTTCCTGAAGGTGAGTTCCTCACGGGCGATCCGGAAATGGCCTCATTGTTTGAAAATCAACTGCCAAGCGGGGATATCCGAACGGCGGCGACGGATCGATTCGCCATCTCTCGTTGTTTGATAACCAATAAACAGTATTTGGCGTTCTGTCAGTCCACGCACTGGGTCCCGTCTAAGGGAGGTGACAACCAGGAACATGATGATCACCCAGTCACCAACGTATCTTGGCTTGATGCTGCGGCCTACTGCGCCTGGGCTGGAGGCCGCCTTCCGACAGAGACCGAGTGGGAAAAAGCCGCCCGAGGAGTGGATGGAAGGCCGTATCCCTGGGGTATTCACAAGCCACACGAGCGCTATTGCAATTTTGGAAATCCGCATGGGGGCACAACTTCCGTGCGCCGCTATTCGGAAGGCATGTCTCCTTATTTGTGTTACGACATGGCTGGGAACGTGTGGGAGTGGTGTTCTACTGAGGTGACGGCTGCGGAGAAGAATTCGCTCGCAAGTCTCAGTCCGGAGTTTTCAGGGAAGGGCCCGCTTTATCTAGTTCGGGGTGGATGTTACGCGCACGACGCCATTAGCTGCCGATCTGGCGGACGATTCTTCGGCGCCCGAGATATGAGATCTCCACTTTGGGGTTTTCGCCTAGCAATTAGCGTGAGATGATTGCGAGCATTTTCACGCCTATCACGCCCGAACCCGAGCCCTGCTCGCTCGATAACGGCGGCTCACAGCCCGACGGTTCGAGCGGGTCACTTACGCAGCACTGCCAAAGGCGCTTGACTTTCCCTGGGGTGATGTTGGATCGTGGGCGAGTGTTCCAATGGTTGGATCGGCTCATTTCCAAAAGCGCGAACCTCAACACATCGTTTCCAAGTCTGAGCGACCGTCTCCAAGAGTTAAGACTACAGCCGGTTAGATACGAGAGTGCCCGCCGCCAGCCGCAGCGATAAAAGCCAAAAGCGGATCATTGAAATGCTTGGCCGCAAGTTCACTAGGAGGAGGTGCGAATTCCGGCCCTTCCAGGGGTATTGGATCAATAAAATCCAAGCCCTTTGTATCGAAAGCCCACTGCCACTCCTTGGTAACCCATTCAGAAGCTAGTGCGTGGCGACACCAGAACAGATAGAAGACGTCAGCTTCCGAAATCCGTTTTACCAATTCGCTCTCCCAATACTGGGCTGATCGAAGGTCAACAACGTCAAGAAACACCTTGACGCCCGTAGCTTCCATCCCTTGCACACGTACCAGGACATCGCTCCGATCCTCGCTCGCATAAGATGCAAACGCTTTTCGGTGATAAGTTGTCTTGCTTGGGATGAGGGAAGTCTCACGCTCTGTGGCGCCGACCATCAACACAAAAGACATCTTCGCGATTTGGCAACCATTTAGCCTAATTGACGCCGTACCAACACGCGTGCCCTCGGACGCATTCGATGGCACAGTTAGGACAAAAGTGGTGCTCCCGATCTCGCCGGTCCAAATAACCCACTTGTGATCATCGGCGCACCCGATGCCTTCAACCTTGATTCGGACGCTGAGACGGGCACCGCGCTGCAGCGGAAACGGTCCTTCCGACTTCACCATTAGATCCGACCCATACGGGTGGTGAGCTGGTTTGGCGAGCTCAAGTACCTTCGTGCGCTGTTCTTCGATGTGAATCCAGAATCGAATCTCACACGCCTTGGCCGGCACAATGAGTCCTGGCGCGGTTAATGTGAAGTGGACGTTGTCCATTGACAAAACGGGCGGAACTTGGGTCGCGCGCTCAAACTGATCTTGGGCAGTGAGACGCTCGTGGTGAAGAGCTTCAATTAAGAACCAACCGGGGGCCTTACGAAAGTGCTCAAAATAATAGAAAGCATAGTCATGATGAGCGGACCGAGAAAATGGGTACCATGCCGCTTCAACGAGGGCCTCTTCCGCTTCATAGAGGGTATGAAAGGTCGCGAGACGAACGTAAGTTTCCCGACCTTGACGCGCCACTTCCCTTTGAAGCGCAATTTCAAGCAACTCGCGTGCTTGGTCCGATTGGTCATTGCGAACAAGATCTGCAACTTTGGAGGCGATCCTGAGAGCTTCTTCCCTCCAGCGCGCAAACGTTTGGTTAAGTTCGTCACAAAGATCACGCCAAGTGGATGGGTGCTCGGATCTCAGCTCCTCAAGAAGATGCCCTGCGGACTCAAACTCGCCTATAGCAACCAGTGAGTGGAACGATTCCTGCAACGACGCAATGCGGCGCCGTTTCTCGTCAATTCTCATCTGGAGACGCGCGAAAACGGGTTCACCTGGGAATGACGTGATGGCGGAAGAAACAAGATCTGCCGCCCGAGCCCAATCTCCCAGCTCGGCAGCTTTTTCAATGGCCTCCGCCATCTCACCATGCTCGATCTGGTTGCGAAGGGGATTTAGAACTCTATGAGAAAGTTCCAGAGCGTCTTTCGGGAGCACACCGGGAGTGGTGTTTGCAAGTGAGTCGACAAATGCTGGATACTCTCGGAATGCGACATCGAGTTCTCCGCGTGCTTCGTTCCACTTCTTGCTGCGCGTCAGATGTTCGATCCTTTGCAGCCGCGCGTTAAACCCCTGCACCTGGATCTCATCTCGTAGCTCGAGCAAATCGGCGCTTGCCGGATATTCTCGTAATGCGAGGTCAAGTTCTCGGCGTGCTTCACTCCACTCCTTGACGTTCGTGAGCTGCTTGATCCTTTGTAGCTGCTCCTCGAACAGCTGTGCTCTCTCACTGCGCTCGATCTGATTTCGTAGTTCAAGTAGATCGACGTTGGTAGGATCCCGTTGCAGGGCAATGTCGACCTCTCGACGGGCCTCACCCCATTGCTTCTTCTGTTTGAGATTGTCGACTAATGCGATAACGCTAACAGTCTTTCGTGATCGGAGAAGCCGAAGCCACCGCCACAGAGTGAATGCGATGGCGAGTGCGGCGAGAGAGATGGCCAGAAGGATGAACAGTTGAGCGTGCGTCACGATCAATGCGGCAATTGTCAGCATGAGCTTTCTCTAGCCTGAGAGCCGGGCACCTGCAGAGCCGAACAGTAGCGAACCACGCATCGGGGAAGAGTAACTGCCGACTGTCAAGCCGATTTCGAGGAGCGGTTCGCCAGCTTATCTTTGTTTCTCCTTGACTGGCACAACGAAAGACAACCTTATTATGGGGTAGACGGATACTGCAATCACTTATCGGAAAGCACCATCCTCGATTCCAATTGTGCTCTGTCCGTGCGCGAGAAAGTCCGATCGGATAAACGCTCTTTCAGCTTTCAGCCTTCGAGAAATGTTGTGCTTTCAAGCTGCTATCCAAGTGCGCCAAGCGAGCGAGTGCCTCGCATTGAAGACCGATTATGCAGCCTCAGACAATACGAGAAGCCGTGCTGTCTGCCCTGTATAAGATGCAAGGGTTAAGATCTGACTCGCTGACTCTCGCCCCGGAACACACGGCCCTTTTTCCAAGGGTTGAGGGATACCGCCGCCATCCTAAATAGTTCAGTTTCAGTACATTGCAGACAGGTACCCACCCAATTTGACGGGACTTTACTCTCCGGCGAAACTGCGCCCAGTTCGCTCATGAAAGGAGGATTGCGGAGCGATGAGCTTAACCACGCAACAACCGAGGGGGCTGAATCTCCCCAAGCCCGAACCGCCCATCGTTCCGGTCAGCAGCGAAAACGTCCGCGACTGGTGGGCTTTGTTCGTCAATCGCAAGGCGTACACGCGCCAATCAGTCAACCCGCACCCGGAAACGGGACGGCACTACCACTACCAACCTAAGAATAAGGACGACGGCAGGCCGGCGGAGCTGGACCCCGACACGGTGCGGACGCACCTCGCCGGCTGGCTGACCGTCGGCCTCTATGCCATCAACTCTCAATCGCAGCGCTGTAAATGGATCGCAATCGACGCCGACTACGAGGATGCGTTCTTCGATCTTGGAAAACTGAAGACCGAACTCGAACTCGACGGAGTGTCTGCCGCCTTGGAGATGTCACGCCGTGGCGGACATCTTTGGATCCTGTGCGAACAGCCACTTTTGGCGGAGCAGTGCAGGGTCTACATCTATAACGTCGCGCTCCGGCTCGGCGTGCCCATCAAGGGAGCGTCAGGTCTGCGGGATGGCATCGAAATCTTCCCGCGCCAGGACAAACTCCGAACGGGGGAGTTCGGCAACGCCCTGCGTGGCCCACTTGGAATTCATCGGGCCAACAACCACCGCTACTGGTTCTATGACGCCCCAAGCGACATCACCTCGCAACTGACATATCTCAAGAGCCTGAAGAAACTCACCGAGTCAGAACTGACACGGCTGAGTCGTGGCATGACCATTCCCGATGAGTTTCTTCGTAAACCAACCTCGGTCGAGCTGCCGCCACGGAGCTTCGATCCCAACCGCAAGCAGTTCTCCATCCTCGGCTACGTCCGAAAACCTCGGCGTAAAGCGAGCGGGAACTACTACACGCAGTGTCCGTCCTGTGCGCAGGCGGGCAATGATCGGGCTGGCGATAATCTCGCCATCTCGATCAGCGATCCAAGAAAGTACAAATGCTGGGCGGGCTGCACGAAGGAAATGATTCGTGCCTCCGTTGGCCAGCCAATTCGACGACCGTAAGCACAAATGCTCGCGGTCGGACGGATTTCTCCCCGTGCTGCCGTGAGCGAACAAACAACAAATCAACTTTCGTCTCACGGAAGTGGGACCATAGGGAGCTTATCCATGACTTCGCAGCAACTCGAGCTCATCGCTCGGCGCGGCCTGACTCTACCTGAACCAACCTTGACCCGTTTGCGCACCGTGGGCATCTGGTGCGAGGCGAATCTGACACTCCAACGACGCGATCAGGAGTGGCTGATTCGCGGCCAGGAATCTGGAGGCGCCGTCAGTGACATCGGTCGCTATGTCAGCTTCTGCCGAGAAGACGGCAGCGCTCTCTCCTGGCTGCAGCCGGTCAAGAACTTCATGCCCAACGGTCTGCACGCCATCCTGGTGGCGAGGGGGCCGATCGTCCGTCTGGACATGTATCGCTTCGAAACCAGCTATGACCTGCTGATCACGAGCCACCAACTGGTGGCGGAAGAGGGAAAGCAAAAACCCAAGATCGAGACCGGTCTGATCTTCTTTCACCGCTTCGGCATTCTCGATCGTGAGCTGTGGGGAAAGGACAAGATGTTTCGCGGCGGCATCGCACCGCAGTTCTTTATGTCGAACGGCAGCGAAGCAAAAGTCCCGCACGTATTTCAGCAAGCGGTTTTCAAAATGACGGAAGCCGTGACGTGTACGAAGTGCAAACATCAGCACCGCTGGAGCCGCCGGCGATCGAAGTGCCAGTTACGAACTTGGAAAACGTGAGGGTGGCGGCAGCGGTGGCATGAGACAGAGATGCCGAACGATTCACGGCTTGCAATTCGATTGCTGACCTTGGGAGTGGCACTGCTGGCCTTCGGGCTCGGGTGCCACTTCTGGGCGGACAGGATTTACCGTATGGCTGGACTGGCCATTGGCGCAGTTCAGCTCGGTCGCTATTTCCTCGACAAGCGAATGCGGGACGGCGAGCCGGAACAAACGACTGAGAGGCGGATGCGATGGATGAAGAGCTGTGACCACCTCACGGCCGTCCTGATGGTGATGGCGGTTACGCATGCAATAGCAACCGCATCGACGTGACACAAAGTCGTGTTTCGGAAAGGCGCTCTCGGCTCCGGAGTTGGTCGATCTTCGCAAGGTGGTGCGGTTCACCCTGGGTACGATTCGCGGGATTGGTGACCCGGATAGCTACATCAACCCGGAACAGCCGCAGTCCTCGATTCCGCCGGCCAAGATCAACATTTCGCTGTCCATGCCCTTCGACAAGCTGCCGGAGGACGTGCAGAACCAGATTCTTCCGATGTTGGGGCTGCAACCGAGCGAGGAACTCAAGCAGGAGTCCGCGATCAATGCGGTTGGGAAGCTGTCGAAAGCGGCCTACCACGCCAGCAACTTGCTCTCCGCGGCCGAGCAGCTGGACGCGGGCCAGCAGAAGCCTGCGGCGGCGGGGCACAGGCGTGATGGACTTCTCCGATCTGGAACGGCAGGTGCTGGAAGACCTGAAAGACCTGAAAGACAGCACACACCTGAAGGCTGTGCTGGAGAATCCTGCGAGTTGAAGGACTGACGAGTGCCGTCGAGCGTGTACGCAGCGCATGGCGCACGATCCGCGCGATCCGGAAGTCGCGGCGCATTATGCCGCCAAGGCGCAAGCCTACGAGATGTTCATGCGGGAGTTGGTGGAGGCGTGAATCAAGATCCACTGATCCACTGATACGGTCGAGATAGCTTTGATCCTCTGATCTGAGCTTTCAGAGGCGAGTATTCACATCCTTGAATGATAAAGGCAGGATAGGGAATTCAATTTGACCTGCCTTGCTGCTTCGCCAATCCCACCAGCCGCACTCAGAGCACTCTTGGTACATCAGCTCTTGTACCTCATCATGAGTAGGACAACCATTCGGAGAGCCTCCGCTAATCTGAGCAAGCCGTGATTTTACCGATCGATATTTTTCTCGCACGGCAACAGTCGGCTGAAGATTGAGTAGGGGGCTCTTTACCACCTTACGAAGCCACTCGTAAAGGCCAGTGAGCAGAAGGTCATCATCGTCTGAATGGCGGATTGGATCGAGTCCGGCCAGATTGGACGCAAACATCTGATGCTCGCGTTGGTTCGAAACAAAAATCGCACAACGGTGCTCTATCCGTTGAGACTTGATGGCGTGAAACATAGCCATACCCATCTCGATTGGCATGTTGAAGCGGCCGTAGTTGGCATCTCCCTCCCCGCGACACCTTGACAGGTCATGCGCGGAGTAGTGGCAATTGACAATCGCGTCCACCAACATTTCAAGACGCACGCGATCAGGGCTCGTGAGGTCATTTGCGCATACGGGGAGCAACCCTGCTGCGATTACGCCGAAATGAAGTGCATTAGCAAGCGCGGCGTAGGATGGGTCGAAAGGATAATTTAAGTAGACCTGATACATGCCGTAGGCGGCCAGATTCGTTCTCATCCGGTCTGCCTCCGAGTGATTTCGACTGCTCGATCAGTCGCTAGATCACGGATCAGGCGAGACACAGATTTCCGGTAGGACTCGTGTTCACGCCATTCTCTGAAATCGCCTATATGCCGTGTTCGTCGCAGTTGAGCTGCCCAGGCACTGTCGACGTCCATCACCGCATCATCTACTCGGATCGGCATAAGCACCGCAGTGTGACGTCGGCGCTCTTGCTCCAATGCATTTCGAACCTCAGTTTCGACCCAAGAACTCTTGACTGAGCCTTCTGACAAAATCAGAAGTACCTTGTCGTGTATGCGAATTGACTCTTCGATCCTGTCCTGAAATTTGTCTCCAATCTGAAGGCTCTGCGGTGCAAACCAGCACCGAATACCCGCCTGTTGGAGATCAGCATAGAGTCTCTCCGCGAGTTCTTGATCTCTACTTGAATAGCTGATCACACAGGAATAGAACGCAATTGCGTTACCGGATAACGAGCGTGCGTATTCGATGAAGTGGTCGGGCAAACCCGCTCCTTTCAGGAACTGGTCTGGTAGCCGACGAACGGATCGAAGCATCGTGTCTAGAGTTATGACCGATGGCTCAGCATGTATCACCTTATCGAGACCCAATGTGTTGCCAAGATTGTTATTGGCGAATACAGTCGAACCAATTGTGGCCCCATCGAAGTCGGCGCGGTCCAAATCCGCTCCGGAGAAGTTGGCGCCCAGCAGCATCGCGCCCTTGAAGTTGGCGTTTCTAAGCTGGGCTTTGAGGAATTGTGTACCGTTAGCGACAGAACCACGGAGATTCGCGCCCGTTAAGTCACTATGGCTGAGAACCGCATCGCTCAAGTCTGCCGACATTAGATCCGCCTCGGAGAGGTCAGCAGCCGTCAGATTTGCTCTGCGCAAGTCCACTCCTCGAAGATTCGCCCCTTGGAGACGCGCTTCGTGAAGATCAGTTTTGCTTAGATCTGGTAGCATCTCGGGCTGGGACGCACGCCAGTCGTTCCATGCATTTACACCCGTAAGCAATATTTGCAAACCGTCGGTTTCCGCTGCTCGGGATTCGCGAACATACCGGAGTTTGTCGGATTGCGCGGGGAGACGCTCCAGAGTGTCGCTAAGCGCTTTCTGGACCGATTGTTTGAACTCAGGACCGGAAGTGAAATACAGGTGATGATGTTTCCTGAGCTGGTTGCGAAGCGCTACAAGGTGTTCATAACTCTTGATTTCCTCTCTGTCGCGATCACTACTAGGGTCAAGAGACGCACGCTGCTCCCGCAAAGCACTTTCATCAAGCATGAAGACGAGAATGTAAAGACCGTATTCACGGGCGAACTGATATTCGATCTCCGTGTAGCTCATGCCTGCCGGGGTGGCGCCGTAACGAGACCCAAGTATCAGCAAATAAACATCTGACTCGCGGATGAGACGCTGAATCACGTCGCGATCGCTGGGGTTGGCGACCGAGAACCGTTCAAGCATCGCAGGAAGGTGACCTTGCTCAACTATGGCTGCGACGACAGCTTTTCGCTCCTCCATCAAGCTCCGATCCGATGCGCTGATGAATATTTGATATCTGTGTTTTGGCATAACGAACCCAGTGGGAAACGTTATTGTCGTATGCCTACTGTTCTTTGGCAATACTCCGCTAGTCGAGCATGAAGCCGCATGGCTAGCCGCGCTTCGATCTCCCGCCGTTTCAGCACTCCAATCGCGTTGAGCTCGACGTCACGTTTGTCATTCATTGGAGTCCCCCTCCACCTCCCAAGCACACGACGTTTACACAAGACCGACGTCTGCGTGTCAGCAAACCAATTCTCAGAACAAACCCACAACAACCAAGGAGCTTTCCCATGGCAATCAAGTCCGCTGCCCGCATCCGTTCCCTGCATCGTCGCCACGCTCAGGCGTACGAAGCTGTGTATCACTTCACCGCCTTGCGAAATTCAGTTGCTGTTGCCGCTCATTCGCCGGGAACAAGACCGATTGAGTGCCAGCCGAGTCCCTCGGCAGATGAGCGATTCCGTGCGGCTCTCCGCAGAGAGCTCGTACAAGCAGGACTCGTCTGAGTTTCTCAAGTTCAAACACAAGAGGGGATGCTCCGGCGTCCTCTTTCCATTTCACAACATAAGGAGAACAACACCCCATGCAGAAGTTTCTGCTGATCGGATACCTGGGCAAAGACCCAGAAATGAAGTACACCGCTGGCGGCACCGCCATCACGACCTTTTCGGTGGCCAGCACCGAGCGCTGGAAGAACGGCGGCGGCGAGCTTCAGGAACACACCGAATGGTTCAACGTTAAGAGCTTCGGCCGGCGAGCTGAAGTGGCTGCCGAGTTCCTGAAGAAAGGAAGCCGTGTCTTCCTGGAAGGCCGGCAGCGGATCGAATCGTGGGACGACAAGAAGTCCGGCGAGAAGAAGTACAGGTGCTTCGTCTACGTCGACAAAATCGAGTTCCTGGGCGAATCCAACCGCAACGGCCACGGCCACGGCCAGAATGGCGAGTTCGCCAAGAACCAGTCCCACAGCCAGGAAGATCCCGCCATGATCGGAGATTCCGACATTCCGTTCTGAGCGGGTCTTCTTTCCCGCCCTGAACCCCGACAGCTTGCTCAACCAAGCGAAGGAGACCTCTTTCGATGAAGAAACTCAGCAATGAAGAACTCCTGGTCGAACTGGAAGTGCCATTTCCGGTCGACCAGGTCCTGTGGCGGGTGACCAATACCGCCAACAACCGCACCCGCGGGCAGGTCGTGCCCTACGCCGATCCGCGCGCCTACACCGATCGTCTCAACGGGCTGGTAACAGCCCAGGGCTGGACCCGTAGCTATGAGACGACCACCATGAACAACATCACCCGCCACAAGCGCAACAGCGAGATTGTCACGGGCAAGATTCTGGTGGTCTGCAAAGTGACCATCGAGGGTCTTGGAACCCACTCGGGAACCGGCGAAGAGTGGGCTGACGAAGAGAACGCAATGACTTCAGCAGAAGCACAGGCGTTCAAACGGGCTTGCTCCTGCTTTGGCCTGGGGCGCTGCTTTTATGACTTCGACGCGCCTTGGGTGGATCTGGACGACAAGGGACGCCCGAAGAAGGCCCCAACAGTTCCAAGCTGGTTGATCCCGGAAAACTGGCGCAAGGGCTCACGTCCGTCCGGAAAGGCCAGCGGCGCGAACGGAGGCGCCAATCCGTCGCCGGCGGCTGGCGGAAACAACGGCCACGCGAACGGCAACGGATCCAACGGCAATGGCGCCGACTTGGACAAACGGATTTCCGCTTTGGAAGAATCTGTCGGCGTCAAGCTCTACCGATGGGTTCTACGGGAATACGGCCATGCCAACAAGCCGCACCTTGTGCGCGATATCCAGCAAAAGAAGAAGATTCTCGACGTGCTGGAGTCGGCCACGCGTGGCCTGCGCCGCATGGAAGTCGTCCTCGATCGCATTCCGGAGCAACAGGTCGGTGCCTTGCTGACCAAGCTGCAAGCACCACCACTGAATGAAATCGCCGACATGCCGACGCTGGTCCAGGTTGTTCAGGGTCTGGAAGGCATCGTCAACAACGGGTCCCACCCCAACGCAGCCTGAAACGGCTGTTCTCTCCACCACACACGGGAGATGCCACTTTGTCGGGCGTCTCCCGTGCCTGTCTTACGTTGAGATTCCGTGATGAACAAGCAAGGTGCTTCCTCTGGTGACGATCAGGCGTGTACGCGCTTGGGACGATGTTCCCGCACTGGCGAAATTGCGGCGAATAGAGGACGCTGTTTGCTTTAATAGCTGCCAACGCCAACATCCGAAATCGCTAGACTAGCATCGGCCCAACGTCGGCTCGCGGGAAAGTCGTGCGGAAGCTATGTGTTTGCGTTTTCCACGTTGGCAACACACTGAAGCGGGGTCATTTAGCTCGATAATGCCGGGAACCGGGTCGATTCCGCCCGGGCATTGAAAACACACAAGTTAATGATTTTTACGGAAGCCTAAAACGCTCGAAACTCCGATTTCGCGGTCTCCACACACGTATTACACACGCGCGACTTTTGCCTTCTGTTCGTTTTGTCCTTCATCAGACCACTTGGAACCAATTGATTCTCGATGCACGGTTGATTGTCATGTGCCCTGAATACGGCGGCAGGCAAATCACCGACGGGTCGATCGGAAGCTCGAGAGGTGCTTGTGAATATGTCTCTCGATAAATTTGGTCGGCCAAGTAAACCACAGCTAAACTTCCGATGGGGTGCCCGCAATCCTGGTTGCGTACATTCAGTCTGAAAAACCTGGACGCGGTCCCGATAATCCGATAATCAAAAAGGACATTTCATGACGTTCATCAAATTGAGGAAGTCGAACCAATCGGGCGAGATCGTGGGTGAGTGCATCATCAATAGTGATCAGATTACCCAGATTTCGCCCGCTGCAAAAAAAGTCATCGGCGCGACCGCAATTGACGCTGCGACTCAGATTGAAACGGCGGATGGCAAGACGCACTGGATTGGTGAAACTGTCGAGCAGGTTTTGGAATTGATCAAGTCGAGCCGGTAGGACTGTTGTGCAGCCAAACTGTTGAACTGCTGGCATTTATGGACCCGGATGCGAAACGCACTACACAAACTGCCCAATAAATATCCAGTGCGTAATACGCTTGCGTTGGTCGAACGTTAGCTCGATTGTGAGGCTCTTAGGGGTACTGCTGTATTGCTTATTGCCTTTACCGTCCAAATAACTTAGCAGGGAGGTCCTGTTGCCCCGGACGACGTGCTCGCCCAGCAATCGTGCCACGGTACGCAGCGAGGGTTCAGGGAGACAAGGGGGCTAGTAGAACGCGGTCAGTTACTCGTATCATGAAGTGCTAACCTAGCGTCGAACCGCGTATCTTCAAGCAATTTTCTAAAGCTGAGGCAGTTGCGCGGCCGAACCGACTGCTCGCCACGATGCAAATCTTTCTAAGAAGGCGCTGGCAAGTTCAAATTTATATTCTCTTAGATAGTACTCAAAGCTCGGCCGATTAGCCGCCATCAAGTCAATATAGTACTTGACGGGATGCTCAAGATCCATGAAGTCCACCAGTCCGCGAGAAATATAGTGCTCGAAAATCTCTAGATAGTAGAACAAGTCGTCGAATGAGTCGCGAACAAATATCTCCAAGTCGGAAAATGTATCCGTATCGGTAGTCCTCAAAGAAGCGAGCATGTCGTCCAGCGAAATCGACTCTTTAACGCCGGTCTGCACCTCGAATTCCCGCCCTTCCCAGTCGAGCATCGTCATGGCGACCTGAGCGCCTTCGTCTGAGAGCATCTCGTCATTCAGAGACTTGGCAGCTTGGGCCTTTCTCCAGCGAAGCTCCTGCATCCTCTGCAATCGGCTCTGTTTAAACTCCCATACGATCTTAATGACTCCGATCAACCCTGCGGCGACGGCAGCAACCCACGAGGCAGCCTGGATCCAATCTTTAGTGTCCGTGCCGAGCGGCGGAAGCGTCATAATACCTACCAGATTTGTCGGTTGAGCGCCATTAGGCCCATGCGACTCCGTAGCGCAAACTCAGCGCTTTCCGTAACTTCCGGTTTAGTTCGTCGCCCTTGCGATTCGCTACATTATGAAGAAACTGTAGCCTAACGAACAAGAATGTCAGCTGAGACAAAAGAATAGGTCCAGTATCACAATCGAATCTGAGAATGTGCGTCATTCTTTATGTAAAACTCATGACTGGGATGCAATATCGAAGCTGATTGCCGGTGGAGGCTCCGTCAGAAGAACGTCCTGGTCCGGCATCTTTCGCTTCCATCCGGATGCCGAAGTACAGAGCTCCCCAAATTGGATCCCCAATGCTGCAACCCTTGGCCAGTCCTCAGCGCCAGTTGTCACCAAGTGGTTCTCAATGATTCGGCCGATCCGGTCCAATATATTTGATTCAGACTCATCACCCGAATCGCTTTGTCTCGCTAGCTTCGAGCAAATTAGGAGCAAGAACGTAAAGTCCTTGGATTGAGTGCTGCACTCACGCAAAAAATTGTTCAATGCGCGCTCTCCAATCGATCCGGAAAATGAAGGTGTTATAGAACGGGCAGACAGATCACGGTCCGCTATCTCAAGGATTGCACCAATCAACATTATCTGATCGTGTTCATAACAACGGGCCAGAGCGCGCAGTAATAAATGTATCAGCTCGGATCCCGCGAGCGTTCTCCGAATAGCTCCTAAAATCTCCTTCTTCCGGCTCCCTGCAGCATCCGAGACTATGTGGACAACGGTGTTGCAGATCTCGTTCCAGTTCGATTTCCCATTAACGGCCTCGAGCAGTACTCCACCAAGCAGAGTGGTTCGCGTCGCGCCGGCAGTTGCTAGTTCCGGCGAGACCCTAAACTCTCGAAGATCGACAGCCGTGCCTATACTCAACAGTTCATCCAGGGCTGCTATCAGATATTCCACCGTCATGGCTGCAGCGTCGAAACTGCAAAGAATACTCGAACGAGGGAACGATTCAACTCCACTCAACAACTCCTCGAATTCCTCTGCATGATTGTGATTGACGTCGTATCCGATGTGCCTCTTCCATCCGTCAAAGAAGTCTCCCAAGCCATATGCCGCAGATAGCATGTCATATAATCTAAACGAATCTTCGCGAAAGGCGGCCGTATATTCCTGGAAGAATGCCACCATCGCGTGAGCGAGCCAATCGTCCTCAGCAATGGTCGCCATTTGCTGATCAAAGGCGGTACTCGCCGCAAAAGGTATGAGCTTCTTAATCCAGCGTTCGTCGAGTCCAAACACAGGATGCTTCGGCAAGTAATAGTCTTCACAGTGGGAATACTCTTCTATGGCGCTCTTGAAAAAAGTCGCGCGCGCTGCCGGACTGGTCGAGTAGACCGATCCTCTTGCAGCAGTCATTCCGGCAGAACGAGATAGATGATAGGTTCGAAGCATCCAGCCAAAGAGCTGCGGAATTGATACCTGGCAGCTATTCAGTTTGTTCCAGAACGGGTGAGCATAATACCCTCCATACCAGCGAAAAATCAAAGCTCGGAAAACATAGTCGAGTTCTGTTAACGAATACGCATCCTTGGTCCCGTCATATGTGACACAGCCTTGGCCCACCATCAAACGGACCAGATCCACCATTCCTGAATTCTGACTCGTGATTTCCCGAATGCAAGCTCGCCGCTCCAAGAAAGACCGAAACTGAGGCTCCCGAGCTACGAATTCGGCTGGAAGCTCCAGTTCCCAAATCGAGTGGCGCATCTTCCAAGAGCTTCCTGAGAAGGAGACATTGACGGAAGGACGCAGAAAGCCCCCCGGTCCGGACAGGACTCCACCCGGCAACAACGGTTGGCTGTCTCTAACCTTAGACAATGGCCGGACGAACTCACTCAGCGGACAACAGAATCTCTTGAGGTAAACAAAATCTGTGCATTTGTGCCATCCGGCAATTCAAGAAGATCCATGAGCTTCAAGATTTGCTCTGGTCTCTTTATCTTTTCACTCGGCACGCCGGAGAAGGTGACAGTGGGAGGTTCGCCCTTCATGCCGGGGACCTCAAAGGTGATTTGTGTGTGGGGATCTTTCAGAGACATGTGGTCCTTTCCTCCTGGTAAAGTCGCAAAAGCTTACACCAGATTCCGCTTTTCGTGCAAGTCTTTCCAGTACACATGTCTTTCCAGTGCACACTGTCTTTCCACTGATCACGGGCATAATCCCAACCTCCGGGAGCCTCCGAGCGATCGCCACCATTTCATCCCTTCCGAGTGTGTGGCTCGGTATTTCCTCGACAATTAGGATTTCGACGAGTTGCATTCCATTCTTGCTCGAGGTGATTTTGGAATACTCCCGCAATACGCGCGGGGGCGCTGGATGTAATCTTTTGGCTCGCCAAGCGACTGACGGCGACACGAACCGCGAGGGCCCTTCCGCGCGAACACACGACGCTGATTCCACATATTATGTGGGCACACCCTCCAAAGCCCTATCAGACAAACTTGCGCGTCTGGTATGCTTTTTCGGAATGTACAATCCTCTCGTGAGGTGGCAACAAGGTTGTGCGGCAATTCCCTCCAGAAGTTCCTCTCTCGATCAGAGCGTCGATGCCGTTCAGTCTGACCGCTAGCTACCGAATGCAGAGTCGCCGGCATCCCGAGGAAGGGGCGCTTCGAGGTGTTCTGATCGTTGACGCCGCTAATACTCTGAATTCGAATAGTGTGAATGAGCTCCTTAAGAACCATCGATTGTGGGATGGCCACTCTGTGGTTGCTCTAACCCCTGCTATCATTGAAGGTCGCAGTGGTATTTTCCGAACCGACAATGACGCCTTGTACTATCGAGATAACTTTGTTCGGATCGAGAGCACTCCTTCTATTGCTACAGATCTTCTGGATGTGACGAAGTTGAAGTCTCTATATACCAGCCGCCTTTCTTTGGTCGAACAGATATTTACTCCCGAAAGCTTCGATTGGCTGGCTTCCAAGTTTTCCTCGATCGAACGCACAGCAATCGACGAGTATATGTGCCACGAAGCGGGACACCGCTTTGGATACTCGGTAAGTGATAAGTACCAGGCCGGCTTTTTTCGCTGGGGAGGCAAATTGCGCTGGCCGCTGGTCTACGCTGAAGAGTATCGCGCGGACGTCAACTCTTGGGAGTTTGCGCTTAGGTACTTGGAGCAGAGTGATGCAATTAGAGTTGTTCTTTATACTATCGTCCACCGTTTCGGGCTAGCGGCTGAGAATATGCAACTAGGTAGACCAGGTGCCGGATATATTCCGTTTCTCCACTTCATCAACCTGCTCCGCTCGGACTTCTTCAGGCCTGTCAACCACGCAGGGCATTGCGTATTAGATATTCCATCTATCCACAGTGATAGTGTAGTTGCCTCAGTCGGCAAGATTATACAAGGCGTAGACCTAAAGATTAACGAAAGGGAAGCAGTCTCGCCTAACAATGAAGATAGTGCGGAGGCTATGCTGAGTTACGTCTATGATCGTCTTAGCGACAGTCGCATGAAGGAGTCCTTCGCTCGCATCTTCGGCCGCACCCCGTAAAGTGGTTTTGAAAGCGAACTCCGACCAGTTTCCTGTTGGCAAAGCCATTTGACTATCGCTCGATTCCATCAAGCGCTTGCGCTGCATTGATCGCTTTGACTTCGAGGAGCGTTGGCACGACAGCGAGAATATGTTGAAACTTAAGCGCCCAGTCGCCCAGCTCCCTGGATATGGTCCGGCGAGAAATGACGAGGCTCTGTCGCGAACAGCAAGGTGGACGTTCCTCAGATGGCTGGCGTGAACAGGTGCAGCATGACGGTGCCCATCATGTCACCATCAAGTATGAAAAGTGCTCCTCGGTTGATCCTTTTGCCCTAACAACTTGCCGCCCTTTTCGCAGCAGACTTCCAGCAATCGGGCGCCGCATTTCAGCGAGTACAATTCTCGATCGAGTCTTTTTTGGGGGGCTGGTCGGTGGTGCGACCGGAATCAGCCAATTCTATTTCCAAACGCCGACTGCGGGGCTCGTGGTCGTTGAATGAGCATTGTGATCGTCCTGCCGGCAGGTCACGCAATGTGCGGAACATCTTCGACCGACATCACTTCTTCGGGCTTCCTGCGAAAATGATCGTACCAAGCGAAGCAAGCTGTTCGGACGGCCGATGCGTGCTCCTGCTTCGCCAATGTTCATGTAAGTTATTGAAAAGTAGCTTAGATACGTGGTGCCGGGAGCCGGGGTCGAACCCCCACGACCGGAAGGTCGGTGAATTGTACGCCGCAGCACAGAATTTGGAAACGTGGTCTCAAGCGTGTACACGCCGGTCCTGGACAAACGACTTCCGGTGATCGCTGGGCCGCGACAACACCCGTTGCGGGCGCAGGTGGTCTTCCACCAACATTTGGCGCGATCGCGCCGGGTTCATTGAATTCCCAGTATCCAGCCCTCGATATGCGCCGCTTTGATCTCTGCAGGCGTGAGAGCGGGAGCCAAAAAATCTGCGAGCGTACCCTCAAGGTCGGAGCGACGCATCCATTCCGCAGCGGAAAATGCGTCGTGTTGGTCGTCGTTACGATTCTCCTGCGCAAAGCCTCGCCTCCAAAGCGATGGATAGACTTCTGCTACGACTGACCGTCCCGACGGGACATCCCAGCCATCGAAAGGCCAAAAGTGCGCGCTGGGTACATTTAGTCGGATATAGCGCAGCCACGGCAGCCCGGCATGTGTGGACTTTGCAACCGAGCCTGGCACGTCGAAGTGGAAAACGGACTTCGCTCCGGCCCTCTCTTCTGTGATCCGCCTCCACCGCGTATTACCGCATCGAGCAGCACCGTTGCCATGGTGGCCATCGCGGATGAAATCAACGTACAGCTGTGGATCGTCGGTCGGCCAGTGCCGCTGAAAGTCGTCCAGGAATGCCGGCCAATCGAGCGGAAGTTGGTACTTCTCGAAATACCGCAGCGGAAACGAAAAGCCGTGGTCAGTCCCAACCAGAGTTGGTTGCCTTTCTAACAGGCGTTCCACCAGCCATTCGGCAATTTCTCGACGTGTCCAGTATTTGCGTGTGCTGGGCGGCGGCGGCACCTCAGTAGGGGGTCCGTTGCGGTCCGCCATGTAAACGCGCAGGCCCTTAAGGCTCGATACCGGCGTCTCCGCGCCGGAATAGTCGATGCCGATATACCGATCGAAAGCTGGCAGGCCACTCATTGCATTCTGTTCCCGTTGACGCTATATCCAAGGACCAATTGGTGTTCAGAGCCGTCAAAGGCGGTAATGTCTCAATGCCGTAAGGAGGCAACCAGGTCGATGTACTGCTGCATAGCATCCTCGGCGGATGTGCCTTTGATCTCGCTCCAGGCATCGAACTTGGCGGCGCGGACAAAGTCGAAGCCGCCCGGCCGCTCCCCGGTGGCATCGCCCTGAGTCGCCTGTTTATAAAGAGCGTACAGCTTCAGCATCGTGTTGTTGTCCGGGCGCTCGGCAAGTGCGTTCACGTCTTCTTGAGCTTGAGCAAACCGATCCTGTAAAGCCGACATAGATATCCTTTGGACTGCCGTCCCCGTTGTAACACAAGCTCGTCTTCAGAATAACGACTGCGCGAACAGGTGAGCGTCGCCGCCACGCTGCATAACGTCATCCCTCTCTCTTCCAGCAATCCAATCTGAGTAAAGCCGAAACAAATACCAATGCAAGTCACACTGGAGCATACCCATGAAACTCCGTCGGAATGAATACTGCCCAATCCACCGCTCCTTGTTCTGCTGTGGTCGCGAGCAAGCGCGGAAAGAACGCAGACTCAGCTTGGTGTTCAGCGTATCGAAGATCCGCACCACCCCAGAGGCTATCGCGAGCTGCGATCGCCCGCCGAGATGCGGAAGCTGCTAAACCGAAAAATCGTCGAGCAGGCAGGGAAGTGCGCCATTTGCCACCATGAATTTGCCAACTGCAGCGACGTCGTACCGGACCACAGACACCCGAAAGGAATGGGGGGAGCCTGGCGAGATGATCATCCGGAGAATATCCAGGCTGCCCATTGGTGGTGCAATTCTCTAAAGGGATCAACGAAAGCTGCGGATTGAGGGTTCGCGCGGAGACTGGACGATCCTTTGTTACGGTCTCGTTACTCCAATGTTGCGCTCCGGTCATGATGACGTGTAACTTATAGATCCCAAAGCGACTGTGAGCAACAATACGTACAGAGATGGCCTGGGAATCGTTCGCTATGCGACCGAAAAAGCGAATGAATGATAAGGAGAGATACTCAATGTTTATTGGTCAAATCCATGCGTTCACAAGGGAGCGACTCTCTAGCTAGAGCAGCAATTCGTGCAGAGCCGATTGAGTTACGAGGCCGGGACCGACCTTCGTGACGAGTTCCCGGAAGACCTTTGATCTGCTACCTGTCCCCAGCCCTTCATAGGCAAAGCTACTCACACTAAGCTCCTTTACGAAGTAAATCGCCAATTTCAGCATGTTCTCCGTCACATCCAGCTGCTGGCCCAAAGATCCAGGAAGCGACCGCAGCTTTCTTGGGTTGAAGCTGCTACCGAAGAATATCGCTCCGCCAAACGCCCCATGCATGTCGTAGTTCACATCATTCCGAGCCTCAATCTGCCATGTTCTATCATTGTTTACCGGAGAAACTGCCGATTGAAGATCGGTCGGCACCCAGGGCGAAATCGTGTTGCAGCCATCGTAATAGAAATCCCAAAATCTTCTGTGGCTTCCAGGGTACCCATTTGGGGACCGCGGGCTCCGGGCAATCCGTAAGATCTGGTTGTTAGGAGTGCCCTGAACTACGTCCACCAGGCGCTCATGGTTAACCCAGACGCCAAACATGCCCAGAAGTGCGTTGGCAGCAAAAAATGAGGAGTAGTACAGAGTAACCTGGGCCCATGGCGCGTTGCTCGGTGTGAACATGTCCAGGGCTCGCCGGTAGTCGGCCACTCCAAACAGAATCCATCTTTCTACGGCATTCAAGAGGCTCACTCGATGCACATCAAAGTAGGTTGTACCTTCCACGAGTCGGGTTTGTCGAGGCAGCGTTTTGTGAAACGCCTTCAGCGACTGGCCTACTCCCGGCCTGTGTGCTGCTAACGCCGTACAAAAATGGCGCGCCTCGCCAATGTCAAACAGTTTCATTTATGCGAATACCTGTTTCTTCATTGCTTCATAGAGATCAATAACGCCCGCTGACCCTGCGCCGCGCGTATTCTCTCTTCTGAAAGTGTGGAAGGGTCGATTTTGTTGAGTTTCTCCAGCAAGAAAAGCGCCGTCAGGTCGTCCAGAGATTTTGCATCCAAGACCAGATCCGTGAGGACGCGTATGAGGGCGCGAAGTACCCGCGCTTTGTAATAGGCGCTACTCGGGTCGCCCCAGCCGTTGGGATCCAGGGAACGAACCGCCGAGAAAAAGCGAATGAGCAAGGGGACATAATCGTCAAACGTCGGATTGTGAACCTTTCTTGCCCGTGTAACCAACGTCTTGATCTCCGGCGCGAGCGACCCTTGTTTTATGCTGAGATCCTTTTGCTCTCCTGTAAGGTCGATCGAGATATGAAAGGGACTATCCTCTCGCTCCACGAGCGCATAGACGATCTCTGCTGCCGTGACGGCGGCCTCATCGCCTTCTGGTCTTACTAACCTGACCAAGTCCCAGCGCAGCGATGAAGGTACGCGCCTCTGATTCTCATTAATTTCCAGAAACAGCTCCGCCATCTCTTTTTCGGACTTGTTGAGATGGATTATGCATGTATACCGCCCGTCTTTTTCAGAAAACTTCTGCGCCCAAAGTCGGTGTTGGCCATCCACAACAAGGAACTTGGCTTTGTCTGGGATAGCAATGTTATTCTCCGAACGCTTGAAATCCCTGGCGTCAGTCGCTAAGGTGATTGCGTTTGGAAATGCTCTTCCTCGGTCAAGTATGGTTCTGGCAATCTGCCGCGCTCGATCTTCCTTGACGATACGCTGGAATCCCTTCATTGGGTCTTTCAGTCGCCACGAAGGAGTCGTATGCTCCAACAACCATTTTCCCGAAATGACAATCACGTACACGGGGGGAGAGTCTTGTAGCTGCAGTGCGGGTACCTCTATTGGGGTCGTTTTCAGGGCCTTGTGTTCTGAAACCAATGGAGGCGTCCTTTCAAGTGAGCCGCGAGAGAAATCTCGTCGACGAGAAGTCTCGCGTTGGCTTAAGTGGCCCTTCGCTTTCTCGTAGTCTGCGCCTGTCGTTTGCCGAGCGTCCGATCTCTTTCATATTAACAAGTTGAGCCGCGCCTGCTCACAGGCATCTCCAATAATGGTCCCACGCAGGTTCCCGTGCGCCCTTGCTGGCTCACGGCCGAGCCCGCGCATTTTATTCGGGATCTAGCTTCTTTAACAAGTTTCGAAGTCTGGTTTCTATTTTGCGAAGTTCGAAGATAACGCTCCCTCGAATTTTGCCGTTCGATTCCACCAGTCTTTGTTGAACTTGCGGCCGGGTAACCCAGTCTCGAAATTTCTTGATTGTCTTCAGATGCGCGCTGTCCCCCCCCGCTTGTATCGCAGCTTCATAAGCATCATTGAAGTCGTATGTTCCAGCCACGAACTTTGCAAGGGCCTTCGGCGTGGAGCAAATAACCGGCAGTTGCTCGCGCAAGTCCACGGCACGCTCGATCTCTGTCGTACGAATTTTCTGAATGACCAAAGAATCCAATTCCGGATACTTCTCTCGTGCCCGTCTGATTTTGCTCGATTTCAAAAATTCGTCGTAGTAACTCCAGCGGTTGATGTCATCTTCGCCACTATGCAACATGAATTGGTACGTGTCGACGAGGTGCTTGACCCGTTTCGCCGATATTCCGATTTCCAGCGCCAACGCCTTCAGATCGGCATGATGATTCTTGAAGCGACGATACAGAAAGCCCGCTTGCTCGTACGGCACCCAGTCTTTCTTGCCTTTGATGTGAAATTGCCCCAGCAGCGCAAAAATAAGGGACTCATCAATATCGTGGGGCAAGATCGTGCATTTAACATAACCCCACTTCACCGGGTCCGATTTGGCCAAGAACCGGTACGCCGCCAGACGGCTGTTGCCTTCAATGACCTCAAGGGTTTCATCCTTGACGATAAGCGGCTCAATGAGCCCTTTGTTCAGCCGAATGTCTTGTATCAGCTCTTTGACGTGCTCCATGTCGAGAAGACGCTCTTGTATTTCATCTTGCGTCGGTGTCTCGCCGCCGCCGTGAAGGACGGAATAGACCCGGGGATTCTCGGGATAAAAGCGGAGCTTGTCCTGTTCGTAATACTTCGTGACGACCGGAACTTCGTGACCGCGTATGAGAATCGTGTTGGCAGGGGTTGGTGCGGTTGCTGCAGCCTTGGTTGGCATTCAGTGGCTCCCGTCGAGGCCGAGGACGTCTCTGACCATTTGTCCGAAGGCATAGTTGGCTTGGGCATTGTATTCTTCGCGCGTGATGTCGCCCTGTCCGAGCTGTGCTGCGAGCTGTTTGGCAGCCAAAAGCGTATCCACCCACCCGTCGACCGTCCCGACCGCCACAATGTTCGTCACGACGCACGGCCGCTGTTGGGAGATACGATGAATCCGGTCCTGGGCTTGCAGATAATCATCCAAGCTGAAGGAGCGGTCAAAAAAAATGGCGTTGTTCGCGACCGTCAATGTTAGTCCTTCTTTCGCCGATGCCGGCGTGGCGATCAAAAGACGGCAGTCTGTGTCGGATTTGAAGGCTTTGAGTGAGCGAGTGCGGGCGTCGTACGACATCTTTCCATGCACTTTGACAGCGTTGAACGGACGAAGCTCTCGTGCGAGCCAATCAACATTTTTCGTAAAGGTAGTCCAGATGATGGCTTTTTCGTTCCGGTCCGACAACTCCTCAATGAGGTGGAGGAGCACCGGGAATTTTCCGGGAATGCCATGGTAAGAGTCATCAACCAATTTCGGATTGGAAGCGACTTGAATAAGCCGCAGAAGGCGCTTGAGGATCTCTTCCGCGTTGTCGTACTCGGGTATGCCGTTCTTGACGACAATGGCCGCACAGTCGCGGCGAAACCGGTCATAGATCTCGGCCTGGCGCGGTTCTAGATCCGCGGCAACGTTTCTCAAGTGCTTGTCGGGAAGCTGGATGTCCGCCGCTCGTTTCGTTTCTCGAACGGAGAATCCTTGAATGCGTTGGAAAAGTGTCCCCAACGCCTCCTCAAACCGCTCCACTTTGCTAGCGTCTCGCGACAGATCATTCGAAAGGTCGAGGTCCTTCTTGAACGTTGCGAAATCTTCTCCCAGACTCGCCCCTTCGTCGAGGAAGAACACCTGCGACCAAATATCATAGGGACGGTTTGCCACGGGAGTACCGGTCATGATGACGCGTCGAACAAACCCCGCCGCCAACTCGAACAGGGCCCGCGTCAGCGCGGAGTCAGGGTTCTTGATCTTGTGGGCTTCGTCCAGGATGATTGCTACCCGACGGGTTTTCAAGAAGAGCTTGATTCTCTTGCGTTCAGACTTCAGGACTTCGTAGTGCGTGAGATAAATTCGTGCGGGACTGTTAAACGCCAAGAAATTCGCTCGTCGGTCCTGGCTGAGAAGACGCGGGGTCACATGGGTATGCATGGCTAACTCGTCCGTCCAATTCTGAATCAAGCCACGCTTGGTCACAATCAAGACAGAATCAACGGCGTTCCTCGTCAACCAGTAGAGAGCCAGATCAATGCCGATTTTGGTCTTGCCGAGTCCTTGCTCGTGAAAGACCGCGGCAAACGGTAAATCTTTGGTCGCTTCGACTGCTTGGACCTGATACACAAAGCCCGCTCTCTTTGGACTCAAGTCTGGTTCGCGCGCCGCTTTGATAGTCATGGGACGGTCTCTACGTCATCAATCACGACGATGCGGATGCTTTCCTTATCAGCCCCCAATAACGCGTCCAGGAGGGAACGCGCCGTTGCTCTCGCCTGCCACGGAACGGCTACCACAAGAACCGCGTTTTGCTGAAGGCGGAGAAAGCGGATGAACGAAACAAATTGTGCTCTCGTATGATCAGTTTCTAGGTCCGCTTGCGTCTTGGCTTCTCCGACTATGGTTCGCGTGAGCGGTGCGTCGACGGCGTAGACATCTGGCCGGAACGCTCCTATTTTTGGCGGTTTATCGCAGCCGATGAAATTGGGCAGGTCGTGCAGCGTGGCCACATGCTGGACTCCTGAATAATGTGTCCGGATGTGGGCCAGAATGCACCGAACCAGATCGATATGTTGGGAGGACTCCGGCAATCAGTCGCCATCCTCCGATGCTTTGAGCACGCCACGGAGCGCATCCAGAGCTTCGTGTAACAATTGCGCTGTTTCGTCATTGCCATTCTGACGCAACTTCTCCGCGTCCAGCCACGGCAACTGGTAAATAGCCTGGGTGAGCGCATGCGCCAACTGCCCAAGGTTGGCGTCAGAAAGGGCTTTTGAGAGAGCGGGTTTCTCAAGCAAATCGGCTGCACGCCGCGCGTCGTATTTCAGAAACGCATCGCGCGCTTTTTGGTTGCGAAGAATCCGCGGCAGGAGCCGAACCGTGTTCAACGGGTAGAGTTTTTGATCCCGTATCCATTCGGCGAAATTCGTAAGGGTAAACCCAGTCTCCGCGATCGCCTGTTTGACATTGGGCTTTTGCAGCTCGATAAAACCACTGAAACGACTCGTATCAAAGCTACCCTCTTGGACGACTGGACGGTAATAGGTCTCCATGTCGGAGAATGCGTTGATGCTCTCAATGATCTCGCGCTCACGACCGCCACAAAACTCAACGAGCATTGCGAGCGGCATATTCTTTTCCTGTCGAAGCGCGTGGAGGTACTTGGCCTTCGAGTACGGATCCCATTGCCGCGTGCCGACGAGGTGCACTTGTAACCGAATGGAGTCGACTTGAAATTCCGGCATGTCCTCGTAGACCAACGCCGGAATATGGGTCCAGGTTCCCTTCACCTTTTCGGCGTCGAACACCCTTTGCGGGCGTCGGTTTGGGGGTGCGGCAATTAAACTCGGTAGGTTGCTACCCCGGGCGTTCCATACCTCGTCGCATGCGCCCTTGATGACTTCCCGCGGGCGGGAACGCCGCCAAGCATAGTTCTTGCTTGTCCAGTACTTGCGCTTCATAATGGCGAGCGTGAGCTACGGATATACCCGCATCCACCGAAGCGAGTAAGGACTTAGTTTGTCCACGAACGCCGCACACGGCTGGCCCCGGATCGGAGGCCGGGTCAGTCGGAGATTATCAAGGCGTTTGGTGGAACTCACTGCCTTGAGGACGAGGAGAATTAGAAAAGATGAGCATTGCCCAGATAAGTTATGAGTAATCGCCCAGCCATTCAGAAAGCGGTTCGGGAAGAACTCTTGTACGAGTGCCGCCATCGGTGCGCCTGCTGCTGCGAGCCAGTCGCGCTGGAGAAGGCGCACATTGTACCGTGGTGCGACACACAGGACCACAGCGCAGCAAATTTGATCGTGCTCTGCTCTAACTGCCATACGCGATCTCATTCAGAGAAGTGGTCAAGCTCCACGCTGCGCAAATACAAGAAGAACCCTTGCGCACTGGCGTCGAACGCCTCGCCAGTTATGTCAAACGAACAAAAAGCAATGGTGGACTTGATCTTGGCCGTTAACCCAGAATTCATGACTGACAAGGAGCGGCTTCGCCTTGCCTCAATGGTTGCGGCTTATGTCGGGGTGCGTTTTTCAGAAGTTAGAGTTGTGAGTGTTACCGAAACAAACAGCTCGCGTGCGCGTCTCGAAATGCCAAGCAGTGCGGCAAGTAAGCTGATTGCTGGCTATCAGGCACACGATCCGATGATGTATGCATTCTTGGCTGAGATAGGCGGCGAAGCTGGTGTGCTAGGGGTTGAAGCGGTGTCGCCCGAGCAGAGTGTGCGCGATAGATTCGAGGTGAAAGCCTTTCGCGATAAGTTTGCGAAGATGTGGGTTGCAACCGCCGTTGGCGGTATAGCGGCCATTTCCCTGACATCGTGGCTGGGCATCATCACCGGTGTGGCTGGAGGAGAGCATCCTGACACCCACTGGTTCATCTTGTTCCGGCTATCGTTGCCGGTCGTCATTTTGCTCACTTACGCTTGGCTGGGCTACGACTACGCTGAAAATAACAACGAATCCCCGAAAGCCCGAGCTGCGCGCATCGGTCAGTTGGCTGACTCTCTCTACTTTCTCGGGTTCCTCTGGACACTATGGGCGCTGATTGATGCGTTCGTAGTTCACCAGCTATCCATAACCGAGGCGGTGTTCCGGACCTTCGGCTATGCACTTGTCACCACTGCCACCGGTATGTTCCTTCGGCTGCTGCTCCTGCAGTTCCAGTCTTCAGAGATGGATTTTGGGGTCGACCAGCTGCAGATGGAGGAGCAGATAGCTCTGTTTACAAGCAGACTCAGTGCGGCATCTGATAAGGTTGACGGCTTTGCCGCCATGAGTGGACGAGCGCTAGACGGCTGGATTAGTTCTTTGAACAATTCCGCGGCCGGACTCGTCAGCGCCGTTGAAGAGGTAGGAAGGCAGACAGGAACGCTGAATGAAGCACTGGTCGGAGTGCACAGGCAAAGTGCCGATCAAATCACTACTGTCGTCGCGAATGCTGTGCATGAGTTCACCGGTAAGTTAATGCCATCTTTGCAGTCGCTGAGTAGTACTAACGAGCTGTTTGTCCACAGCGCGCGAAGCAGTGCGGATCTGAGGGAGCAATTAGATCGCGATGCCGCCAAGTTATGTAAGAGTCTGGAGAACAGCGCAGCTAAGGTGGAGACGGCTGTTAACGTCGGGGTGGGCGAACTCCAAGCCGCGCTCCAAGACAATGCAGGACGACTCCATGCGGACCTGTCCAGAACCGGAAAAACGATCAGCGACACAATAGAGCAAAGCACCAAGAACATCGATGACGCAACGGCCGAATTTGTCACAAAGCTCGCTGCGCAAACGGCTACCTTGGAGGCAACCTTAGCCAGCGTTGCGCGGCAGTTCCAGCAGATTCGCGTGCCGGCCGACCTTTTGGAAGCCACCGCAGCCCAGCAAACCGCCCTATTGAATGCAATGTTGGCGGCAAACGCACAGAGCTTTCAGCGGGCAATCGATGAATTGAAAGCAGCAGTGCTGTTGCTTGCCGCCCGAGAAGGGCGTGTACGTCGCGACAGGCAGTGGTGGAGATTCTGGACGTAGTTGGTAGCAAAAGACACAAACTGGGTCCTCGCACGTAGATAAGCAAAATGCAATTCTCGCGCCACATTAGAACCGACCTAGTTATCAGCATGACTCTTGCAGAGATCTTTCTGCTGCTGCTGTTTGTTGTGTGGTACGGATATACGACGAAGACACGCCATGATTCCCTCGCGATTCAAAAGGAACAGCTGAGAATCCTTCAAAAGGAGAATGAGCGGTTAGCGAGAGACCGGAGCTCAAGAGACCAGCAGATTACGAAGCTTGAAAGGGAGCTGAGGTTGTGGCATGAGGTGACGGGACTGGGCGAACCCCCCTCAGTAGTTAGCGAAATTTGTCGCAGCAGTCCGAAGTGCGATGAAAATGACAATGTGTTAGTGCACGCATCCGCGCGTGGCGGGCAAATTTCGATGAAAGTGCTCAGAGAGCCGCCGGGACTTTCGAAGTGGCTGGCAGAGCCCGGGCGCTCGAACCCGCCGGTGGGCGTTGAGATTTCTGACCCTGTGATGGTTCAAGGATTTCTCGATGCAATCAGAAGTTACTACTCAACTGCATTGATCAACAGGAAGATATGCCGTTTTGATTATCGCTTGGATTATGAAACAAAGGATGATTACTACGACGCCCGAGAAAAGTTTGAAAAATATTTCTATCCGGCAAAGGTGACTCGAGTGACTGGACGGTCGCAGTAAGAGCCCTAGAGTGCACTTACTAAAGTTATGATCGGACGGCTAGCGTGCAGCTTCGCAAGGCTAAACTTCGGTGCATAAACTTCCTTCTGTGTACAGGTGTACTCTGCCAACTCCTTGTGGGCTGCACTGCGCAGGGCTGGCACGATGTGACGCCACACTACAGCTCGGCCAACCCTCCCGCACGATTTGAATTTCGCAATTTGATGGCATCCTTGATTGGGATCTGGGGCCTTGCCGACGGCTCGCAGTTATGGGGAGTGGGAAGTGAAGGTACAATACTGCACTACTCGAGAGAAACCCGAGAGTGGGCGCCACAGAGCAGCGGCACGGCAAAGAATCTCTATTCCATTTTCGGCAGCGGTGACGGCTCGCAGTTGTGGGCAGTCGGGAGCGAAGGCACGATCTTGCACTACTCGCAAGAAGCCGGAAAGTGGGAGGCGCAAACCAGCGGCACGGCAAACCACCTCTATTCCATTTTCAGCAATAGTGACGGCTCGCAGTCGTGGGCGGTCGGAAGCGAAGGCACGATTCTACACTACTCGAAGAAAGTCAGAAAGTGGGAGCTGCAGACCAGCGGCACGGCAAACCACCTCTATTCCATTTTCGGCAATAGTGACAGCTCGCAGTTGTGGGCAGTCGGAAGCGAAGGCGCGATCTTGCATTACTCGCAAGAAGCCGGAAAGTGGGAGGCGCAAACCAGCGGCACGGCAAACCACCTCCGCTCCGTTTTCGGCAACAGTGACGGTTCTCAGTTGTGGGCGGTGGGAGAAGCGGGCACGATCCTGCATTACTCGAAGAAGGCTGGAAAGTGGGAGCTGCAGACCAGCGCCACCCCACACAACCTCTATTCCATTTTCGGCAACAGTGACGGTTCTCAGTTGTGGGCGGCGGGAGAAGCGGGCACGATCCTACGCTTCTCGAAGGAAGCCGGGAAGTGGGAGCTGCAGACCAGCGGCACTGCGAACCACCTTCTCTCCGTTTTCGGCAACAGTGACGGTTCTCAGTTGTGGGCGGCGGGAGAAGCGGGCACGATCCTGCATTACTCGAAGGAAACCGGAAAGTGGGAGCTGCAGACCAGCGGCACTCCACACAACCTCTATTCCGTTTTAGGAGACAGTGACGGCTCGCAGTTGTGGGCGGCAGGAGATGCGGGCACGATCCTGCATTACTCAAAGGAGGCCGGGAGGTGGGAGTCGCAGACCAGCGGTAGTGCAAACAACCTCCGATCCCTTTTCGGCAACGGCGACGGTTCTCAGTTGTGGGCGGTGGGAGACAAGGGCACGGTCCTGCACTACTCGAAGGAAAGGGGGGAGTGGGAGCCACAAACCAGCGAAACTGCAAACAACCTCCACTCTATTTTCGGAAGCAGCGACGGTTTTCAGTTGTGGGCCGTGGGAGACAAGGGCACAATCCTGCACTACTCGAAGGAAGCCGGGAAGTGGGAGCCGCAAACTAGTGGCACTCCGCACGTCCTGTACTCCGTTTTCGGGAACAGCGGCGGTTCGCAGTTGTGGGCGGTGGGGGACGCGGGCACAATCCTGCGCTACTCGAACGAAACCGGGAAGTGGGAGCCGCAAATCAGCGGCACGGCAAACGACCTCCGCTCTGTTTTCGGCAACAGGGACGGCTCGCAGTTGTGGGCGGTAGGAGGCGGGGGCACGATCCTGCACTATTCAAAGGAACCCGGGAAGTGGGAGCCGCAGATCAGCGGGACTCCACACTACCTCTATTCCGTTTTTGGTAATAGTGACGGCTCGCAGTTGTGGGCGGTGGGAGAAGCAGGCACGATCCTGCATTACTCAAAGGAAGCCGGGAAGTGGGAGCCGCAGACCAGCGGCACAGCAAACTACCTCCTCTCCGTTTTCGTAAACAGTGACGGCTCGAGATTGTGGGCGGCAGGATGGGACGGGTTGGTCTGTTACGGAGAGCGAAAAGGCTTTTATCCATACGTGGTCGGGGTCGTGCTGACACCTACGCTCCGGGGTGCTGAGTTGCAGGTTCGTGTCGCAGCCGAGGGGCGGGCTACGGAGCCGCTAGGAAACCTCAAGTTGTACGCATCAAGTAGGCACAACTTCGAAGCGCATATTCAGCCGGAAGAGGTAAAGTACACTCCTATTCGCCCAAGATCGCCGGAAGACCCTTGGGTATTTGACTTTCACCCCGCGGACTACGGGTTTGCCGCGGGCGATCAGGGTTATTTGGCGATCGAGCTCAGGCAAGGCGACTACAAATACGACTACGGTGTTTTGCTATGGTATGACCCATACCGCAGTTTCCGGGAGCATTGGTTCGCCTGGATGGCCTTGGCACTTGCCGGAGGCTTGGTCGCTGCGCTAAGCGTGTTGCTTTTCGCTCGCCCGCTATGGATCCTGCACATCTATCGGAGGCTGAAGATCTATAGCGTTATCGAACAGATCAAAATACCGGGCATTGGCGAGACACTCCAATTTGTCTTGAACCTTACAGTTCTGCCCTGGTTCGTTACCCATCGCCGAACGCTAGACGCTTGGGTTGCTGCTAATCGCGACACCGCAGCTAAGGCTTGGGACACCAATTTCAAGCTCCCTTTTACTGATGATAGAGAATTAAGAAAACTCGACGTGCCGTATGTCGCTTTGCCACTCCAAATCGAGGACGCCGTACCAGCCCGATTATTGCCTCAGCCGACAACTGGCGAGCTCGAGCAGTTGCTCCAGGGACAGCGAGCGGTGGTGGAAATAATAGGCCCTGGCGGGAGCGGTAAAACCACGCTAGCAAGGCAAATTGGAGGTCTCGCACTGGCGGGCGGCAAACCCGGAGGCTTTAAGCAATGTCGTCTCCCGATTTGGATCGATGAAGACACCACGGATTTGTGGGAGGTCATAAAGCGTAAGGTGGCAAGCTGGTTCGCTGAGGGCGAGCTTGTGGAAGAACTGCTTCTAAGGGCTCTCATTCAGAAAGGATTGCTGTTCGTGATTTTTGACCGCGTTTCTGAACATTCAGCAACGACTCAGACTTACTTGGGTAAAGTACACGGCAGCGTTCGCTGTAATGCTCTCGTTCTCACTGCTCGGCAGCGTATCCCAATGGAAGCTGCTGAGCAAAGATTTGTGTATCCGCAGGCCCTTGATTCAGGCACTCTGCTGCATTTCATGACAGCGGTCATTCAATACGTAGCAAAGGATGACGTCGCAGAATCTAAGCCATTCCCGACCATCAAATCGCAAACGGACTTGGGTAACCGACTTGCCGACTTGATCACGGTGCGGATTGGCAAGGGCGATAAACTTGACGAGATACCCGTGCTCCCGTTGCCAGTTGTGCTTTTCGTCTCCAGCGCGATCAGGTTAATGAAGGAAAAACGCAATTTGGACGAGATTCCCAATTCTCTGCCAGCCGTTTACGCCGACTATCTACGACGCCTTAATCCGAAAATAGGAGGCACCCCCAATTCAATGACCGATGAAGACATGCTTGCAGTGGCAAAAGTCCTTGCCAAACTCGCCGTCGGAAATGACTATATCCCAAGAGAGTTTACTCGTGAACACGGATTTGAGCGCTTGCGATGCGAGGTATCAGGACTTCCGAAGGAAGTTGATCCGCTCAAGAGGCTCACCGACAACGGAGTGCTGTTGTTCAATTGGAGGGGGGCTACGGCTGTTTACAGATTCGCTTTGGACCCAGTTGCGGAATTCTTAGCGGCCGAAGCGCACTTCGATAACTGTGCTGGCAAAATGACCGACTTGGAGGAATTGTTGAAAAAGAGCATTGCGGCACAGGGGTTCTACAACGCTTTGCTACTTACGATTCAGGCCCGGTCCGCCGCTTGAGGCAATTGAAGAAGACCCGCCGTCAAGTCGCGGCATTTGTGCCGTTTTTTGGGGGTATGGTTCGCCGAAACCCAAAATTCCCCTCGTCCCGGCTGACTTCAGCAGCCGTTCTTTTTAGTGCTGCCACAACGCGGTCAATGGACAATTGGTGAGCCGCTAGCATGGCTAGTTAAAAGGCCGAGGATGTGCGGTATCATTCGCGTGAATAGCCATGCCAAGACTAACAACCGTTCGCGTCATGATCTCTAGCCGCAGCAAGCAGCGGTTTCCGTACAAGGGAAACGTCAATGCGCAACTTTCGGAAATTCGGAAAGACTTGGCTGGAATCATCGAACAGGAAGAGCTATTTGGCGAGCCGCTGTTTGAGGCCTGGATCAATGAGTCAGCCCCTGCGGCTGAGGGTACTGCGGATATTTGGGACAAGTGTCTTGGCGAGGTTAGCAGGGCCGAGCTGGTCATCGCGCTGTACAACGGCGACGCGGGGTGGGCGAAAGCTGGAGGCGAAATCGGTATCTGCCACGCGGAACTGCAGGAGGGGTATAACAAGGCTCCCGCAAAAGTTCGCATTCTTCAATTGGCACCCTTGGCGCCGCGACGGAAAGGACTGGACGGCAAACGCGATGATCTCTTTCGTAATTACATCGACAAGAACCATCGGTTCACGGGTGAACCTTGTGAGAATGGCGAACGGGTGATCGAACTTTGCTGCAGGACGCTCCGCGAAGCAGTTGGCGATATGGTGAAGCTAGGAGCCCGCGAAGCGCGCAAAGGCAAATTCTATAGCGGAGATGCGCTGGACTGGAGCCACCTTGATTTTCGTGCTCGGCAGCGAGCGATGGTCCGAATCCTCCTGCGAGCACTTGAGCTGAGGGGCGGTTCCGCCGTCGGACAGCATGGCTCAGCGGTAGCTGTGCCGATCCGGGGAAAGGAAGTCTTGGTTCTCTGCAGCGCGATTTCCGGCCCTTACGCGTTCGCCGAATCTCGGGAGGGCGTCAATCAGCTGTTCCTACGTGATTATGAACACGCGCCGGAACTCGGCCAGGATCGCCTCGGCCCGATGCACATGATCGCGTGCCATCGCTCTGCGACGGAGGGGCAAGCCGTCCGTCAGCTCGGCTTTCCTGATGCGACTGTTGTTTCAACGCCCTTTGGGGTCTACGTCGCGGACAAGATTCAGAAGATACAGCTGGCGTTTCTCTCCAACTGCCGAGATCCAACATCGACGATGTACCAGGTGCAGCGCTTATTTGACTGGATCGAGGAAGTCGGAGAAGGGCCGCTGATCGTCGAGCGGGCCGCAAGTCGAGCGCGCATTGTCACCGCTATAGCCAGCGAGAACAAAGCCCCGTCGAAGCAGGCTTGACTCGAGGAGACTTTCCCGCGGTGAAGAATCCCGTGTAAGCAACGTTGTTCAGGATGCTCTTGAATGGATGCGAGGACGATAGCCGTCTTCCACTATCGACTGTTGCTAGAATTTGTCCTGGCGCCTCAGAAGACTTGATCTGGGAAGTCACGGCTGCCGACTTGAGAGATTCTTCCCGCATTACCACGTGGCCCCAGCGGCACCGGGCAGGGTCACACTCTTAGTGGGACTTGACAGCATCGTGCCCGGCATTCCCGCCGCCACCCTTAATTGAGCGCCGAAGTAAACCGCAATCTTGCCATTCGGCAGACCTTAGCCCAAGTCAAAACATACTCAATCCCAATCGAAAGGAGCGCTTCCGTGCGCAATGCAGGGCGTCTGAAACTCGGTCATTACCCGTTGCCCGTCGAAGAAGCGAGCGACCTTAGGCAACTCCTGCTAGCGCCAGGAGCGTTCTTTGCCGTGGATCCCTGTGTTGGCGACGGAACCGCCTTGCTCGAAGTCACCAAAGACCTCGTGGCACAGAGAGCGGGCATCGAATTGGATACCGATCGGGCCACCGCCGCGGCTGCGCGCGGCATTCTGACCACTCGCGGCAGCACCTTCGAATCTCACCTTTCGGCAGGCAGTTGTTCGCTCCTCTATCTCAACCCACCGTACGACGTGGAAGTCGGGAATCACAGCAACCAGCGATTAGAACTCGTCTTTCTTGACCATTGCTACGGATGGCTGAAGACAGCGGGAGTCTTGATCTTCCTCATCCCTGACAATGCGCTCTCGCACTGCGCCAGGCGTCTGGCCAGCCAATTCGAGCGTATCTCGGTATTCCGCCTCACTCATCCGGATTCTGTCCGCTTCCGGCAGCTCGCTGTGGTGGCGATTCGCAAGAAAGAACACCATCGCGGGGACACCCGTTTCACTGACCAATTGCTGCGGTTGGCCTACAACAGCGGTCAACTTCCGACGCTTGGCCCAGAGACGACCGAACGCTACATCGTCCCGGAATCTACAGCTGTTCCCATCCAGTATCGGGGGCTGCCGCTGGACGCAATTGAAGATGCAATCAGCCGTTCCAGTGCCATGCAGAATGCACTCAACCTGCTGGTACGCAAGCAGGAGCGCATCGAGGGACGTCCGGTGACGCCTCTGCACGGCGGACACGTGGGGCTCTTGTGCACGGCAGGGATGCTCAATGGGGTATTCGGTAGAGCCGACGGCCGGCATATCGCGCACTGGCGTTCGGTGAAACACGTTGACGTCTATCACGAAGAGGAGGACGGATATCAGATCGTGCGCCGGCGGGAGCGCTTCAGCCACGAGCTGACCCTTGCCTACCAAAGCGGCCGTGTTCTCGTACTCAAGGAAACGGAGGAAAAAGCGACCAGCGATGAAAAATGCGCATGAACGATTTGGAGAACTGGTTTACCTGCGGCGCACGGAGAAGACACGGACGCACATCCGGGTCCATCTGAGCGCCTGGATTGGCGAGGACAGCAAGGCCCACCTGGTCTCCGTCGTAGGCGGTGACACGGAAATCGGTGCGCTGGCTGCTGCCTTTGCCAGCAACGATCCCTTTACCGCCATTGATCCCGAGGGCGTTGAGAGGATCGTCTCGCTCGGGGCTACGCCCACCTGCTTTCGCGGTCCCATCGGTGTATCCGGTCGTAGGCGTCCACTGCGGCATCTGGTCGGACTGTCGCAGGAGATGATCGGCAATGCCACGCAGGACCGACTGTTGCTCATCAGTGAAGAACCGATGTTCGTCTGGGCCTCGTTGGTCCTACATTTCGGTCTTCCGGCACTGCCGGAGTGGGCGGACTGGTTCCTGTCCGAATTGAAGCGACGCAAGCGAATCCAGGCTCTCGCTGGCTTCGGGTATCGAGCTGTGGTCGTGAGGACCCGCCGGCAGGAACTGCTCAAGCTGATCGAGCAGGGACTGCGGCAGAAGAAGTTGTCCTTTCCGGCGACCAACGGGCCAGTGCACTGGCCAGTGCCCGAACGGAGATACTGACCTCTTAACATTCCGGGTTGCAGCCGTCTCGGAATGCGGTTTCCTGACTCGTGTCAGTTGGGTTCGAATAGCGCGGGCCAGTCGCCCTGTCCGCAGTGTCAGGGATGAGTCCCTGCGCAGCAGAAGTGTGCTGGGATTCGGATTCTCCCTCGAATCGAATGCGAGCCGCAAAACAGGCGGCGAATACTGTATCGGCTTCCCTTACTCTCACAAGTCGAAAGTTTTTGATTATTACCCACAAGGCAATCGCATAGAGGGCCGCCACAATGAGCCAAACCAAACTGCTCCGCGGTGTGACGGCCAAGCTTGCCACCGCGCTAATTAGGGCAAGAACCAGTGCAATGCGAAGCGCATAGAACATGCATGCGACATAACGGGTCATCGCTTCCGCAGCATACACTTCTGCGGGCGTTGGCTTTTCCGCGTAAGCCAGGGAGATTTTGCAGAGGTTGAAGAAGGGCTTATTTCGTTGACCCTCCAACTTCCGCGGCTTCCACTCCTCCTTAAAGTATCGGACCACAGCAGGCGGCATGTGCACCCGGTAAATTTGTTCCAGCCACGTAAAATAGGGGAAATGGTCGACGGCGTGGGCTTCGTACGAGCCCTTTTCGTTCTTCGCTTCGGGGTCGAATGTTTTCAGGTACCACGACGACCAACGATCCGGTGTGTCAGCCCTCGCAAGCCGAAGCAGAACCCCCAACAGGTAGCCGAAGCAGACGAGTAGGACCAAACCGGTCAGCGGATTCGTAAGAGTCTGCATTTGAACCCGCGTCTGTGTTGATGTCCAGGGCGAGAAATAAAACGTCGCCACGATATTGACGAGGAGAAACAAACCCGGAACGAATATCTCGAATATGCCCCGCGCTCCTCCGATCGCAGGAACTTGATTCATGATGTCCTCCCTTGAATTGACAACGTAAGATGCAGGCCGACTGTATCTCCTGCCTGACGGGATAGTGTCGAGGGCGCAATCGAGAACACTGCATCCACACCACGACAGGAGCACTCGATCTTACACGCATTTGGCCATGAGCGGCCCCGCACTCCGGCCCAACAAAGCGCAATGACATCCAACTCGGCTCCCAATTGTTCCCCGAATCGGCCTGAACTCGTTATCGGAAAATCCCAGAAATGTGCAGCCGCGCAGCCTGACCCAGCCCTCTGCTGTACCGACCTTCCAAACCTCGCCTTCCAACCCGTTCTAACTCAACAAAACTTCACCTCCAAGCGGAGTACACATGTCATTTCCGTCCTCGATTCGCCAATATATGGTCTGCCACGCCACGGAACTGGGGGAGCGCATCCTTGCTTCGTACCCTCCCCTGCACAGTCCAGAAGATCCGCCCTCATCTCAGCTCTCACGACTGCTCCGCACTCCCTATCCGGCCCAGAGCCTCGCCATCATGGCTGTCGCCAAACGCTGGCAGATCTCCCGTGGCGCTCATGTGGTAGCGGAGTGTGGAGCGGGCAAAACCCTGATCGCCCTGGGCATGATGTTTGTCCATGCGCAAGGCCAGACGTTTTCCGGAATCGTCATGGCTCCGCCGCATTTGGTCGAGAAATGGGCACGCGAAACCTTCCTCACCCTTCCCCGGGTGCGTGTTTTCCTGATCGACGACATGCGGAACGGCGGCGATCCCAAACAGCCGCACGGGGTCAACGAAGTCCGCCTCCGGCGTGGCGAAATCGTGCGCGAGGGTCTGCACACCACCTTGGCTGATTTGCGCATCCTTGGGCCGAAGGGATGGCGGAAGATCTGCCCGGAATGCTCCATCTTCATCTTCGGTCGCGAACGGGCCAAGCTCGGCTATTTCTGGAAACACGTCTACCTGAAGGCCGGCGCAGGTAAGCTCCTCGGCCTGGTGTTAAACCCGGACACCTCGAAGCCCATCTCCACCGATGACGAATTTCTCGACGCCCGTGACTTCGACAAGAAGCGCCTACACGAGTTCGTGGAGAGAGAAAAGGGCGGATCGGCCTACTACTCGGCGCTCTGGCAGGCGGACCGCAACAAGATCCAGCGCATGGCGCCGGCTGACTTCATGGGCCGCTACATGCCCGACTGGTTCGACTACGCGATCGCCGACGAGGTCCATCAACTCGCCGGCGACACAGCGCAAGGTAACGCTCTCGGTGTGCTGACAAGAGTGGCCAGGAAGGTCGCCGGACTGACCGGCACTCTCCTGAGTGGCTATGCTGACGACCTCTACAACACCCTCTTCCGCGTCGATGCCAGCCGCATGGTGCGGGACGGGTTCACGTGGGGATCAGCAGGCAAGGAGCGCTTTACCCACGAGTTTGGTGTGATCGAGACCATCGAGCGCACCAAGATCGAAGATAACGCCTGCTCAAAGAAGAACAAGACGGAAGTGACGATCCGCCGCAAGCCCGGAGCGTCACCGCTGCTGTTCGGTAAGTACCTGATGGACACCTGCGCTTTCGTCTCACTGGAGGACATCTCCGATGCGCTTCCGGCGTACCGGGAAGATGTCATTCCGGTTGCTCTGGAAGGCGCCCTGAAGACAGCTTACGAGCGACTGGAGGACGAGATTATCGCGACGCTGCAGGAACATCGCGGTAATCGCAGCGTGCTGAGCACGATGCTGAGTGCGCTGCTGGTCTATCCCGACCATCCCTACGGCCTGGGCACGCTCTACGGCACCCGCTACAACCCGGAAACGCAGCAGCGCGAGAGCTTCATCATCGCGGAACCCGAGGATCTGGATGAGAGCAAGGTCTATCCCAAAGAGAGAGCTCTCATACAGGAAATCCAAATTCAGCTTGCCCGCGGCCGCAAATGCCAGGTCTTTGCCGTCTACACCAACAAGTACGATGTAACGGCAAGGCTGGAGAAGCTGCTGCGAGCCGAGGGGATTCGCGCCGGGGTGCTCCGGGCCAGCGTGCCCACCCATAAGCGCGAGGCCTGGTACCGCGAGCAACTCAAGCGCGGCATCGACGTCGTAATCTGCCATCCCAAGCTGGTAGAGACCGGACTCGATCTGCTGGAGTTTCCGACGATCCTCTTCCATGAAACCGGGTATTCCCTGCACACCCTGCGGCAGGCCAGCCGGCGCTCGTGGCGCATAGGACAAAAGCATCCGGTGGAGGTGAAGTTCTTCGCCTACAGCGGCACCATGCAGGAGGTCTGTCTTCGCCTCATGGGTAAGAAGCTGCTGGTCGCTTTGGCCATGGAAGGGAAGTTCACCTCCGATGGGCTGCAGGCGATCGACGGCGACGACGACATGCTCACGGCCATGGCACGGGAGCTGGTGCAGAACAAGGGAATCGGAGAATCCGCCGACAACCTCTGGCGCCGGGTCGGCGCGTTCCTGCCCGCGTCCGGGCAGCACGAACAGATAAGAGAGCTTCCGGCTGTCAGCGAAGGGAGCGGTGCCAACATTCCGGCTTTCACACTACCGTCGGGCGCAGACCACACAATCGCTCCCGTGTGTGCCTTCGCGGGAAACCACACTGATCAATCAACCGACTTCGCGGTGCAGCTGCCCCTGTTCTAGAGGGGCAAACGACCTCGCCACGGGACACGGCAAGGGTCGTGTACCGTCACGGCTCGTAAGCGGCCCAAATGATGAGGTCGGCTTTTCGGATTTCCGAGAGATGGGCGGCCTCGGGAAATTTGTGATCGAAAAGCGCTCGCATCTGCTGCCACTCGGGCGTCTGCGTGAACGCCTGGATTCCTCGCCGAATCTCCTCGTATCGTCGAAGTGCCTCAGAAAGCCAATCTGGAGGGGGTAACGGAGTGGAAGGTACGCCAAAGTGGTCTGCTACATTCCGGTCGAAAATGACGACATCGTCAGTGATCGTCGCTAGCATTTTCGTACCGAAAGAAAGGTGCCTCTCTCCGGTATGGGCATATAGATTCTGCAGCGTTGTCTTTAGGGAGGGAGGAGAGGGAGCGTAAGCAGCTTCCCGGAGCATCGAGAAGAAATGCAGATAGTATGCGCCCTTCTTCCGCCCCATTTTGTAGTATCCGTTGAAGGTTCGTTGGTAATCAGAGTCCGTTGCAAGAGCAGGATTGGTCCTGACTTCCATGAGTGCCAACACTTTCTCCACTGAGCCGCGTCGTTCGAGCTTCATCAGCGCTGCCCTGACCCGCTCTATTCTCATCGCGTGTTCCCCTTTGCGTTCAATTAATGCTTGATCGCGCCCGCTGTTCTAGGGGCAGCGCACTGGTCCTGAATTTCCTTCTTCATCTCCCATGAAACTCAAAACCATGACAACTGCCGAAGCCTGCAGAAGTGTGCCCAGTCGGCGTATGCGCTGGTGCTCGCATTGCAGGCGCAACGAACATCACCGATGCACGGGTTCGCGGCGCTGCAATCATGGCGTCACTCAGCCGTGCCTCTGTCCCCACACCAATCACCCAACCAACCAACGCAGCGGATGACCTAGCATCAGTCGCCTGCTGCTTTATTACCCAACCGTCTAACCAACTTCATCCCAGGAGAAACCATTTCATGCTCGCAACCGTCGAGTCAAAAAACCAGGCAGTCTCGAAACTCGAAGCCCTGATTGAGCGTGGCCGCTCGCGTGCCTCAAACGTGATCGACCACGTCATACGCAACCAGCCGACTGACCGATTGGCGCGCGGCGAAACCCTTCAGTTCCGCGCTGCCGACAACCTGCCCGAAATCCTCATGACCGTTCCTGATCGGGAGCAAGGGACCATCGAACAATCCTTGCACCGCAACGCGGTGTACCAGATGGCCCAGGCCACCGACATGCCGGTAAGGTTCATTGACAGCCTGCAGTCGGTCGCCGAGCCATGGGGCCGGCAGTTACTGGCCCACAATCTCCAGACCGTCTTTACCCGGCGGTTTCAGAAAAAGCATTATCTTCTGCGTTCTTTGCAGCAGGAAGTACGCGGATTCCTTTCCGATTCCTACCGCCGCATCGACTCGCGTCCCATAGTGGAGGCTTTCGCCACGGCAGTGCAGGAGAAGGGAGCGTTGCCCTACGAGGGCTACGTCACCGATACCAAGATCGCCATCCAGGCGATCATGCCGGAGGTGTATGAGCCGGTGCCCGGCGAAGTTGTTGCTTTCGGGTTGTCGCTGGAGAACTCCGACTTCGGCAACGGCGCACTTTCGCTCCGGGCCTACCTGCTGAGGATCTGGTGCACCAACCTGGCCATCACCCAGGAGGAGATGCGGCAGGTCCATCTAGGCAAACGTCTGGATGAATCGATGGTCTACTCGCAGCGGACTTACGAACTGGACGCACAGACCACGGTGAGTGCATTGCGAGACGTGATTCAAAAGCAGCTCAACGCCGGACAATTGCAACAGCACATGGACCTGATTCGCCAGGCGAACGGCAAAACCTTGGATTCCACCCAGGCACGGGAGCTCTTGCGCAAGGCGCTGCAGAAGAACGAAGCGGATTCGGTGATTGAGGCCTACAACTCGCTGGACACCGTGAATATGCCCGCGGGCAACACCATGTGGCGGCTGTCGAACGCCGTCTCCTGGGTTGCGGGCAAGACCGAGGACGCTGAGCGCAAACTCGAAATCAGCAAAGTTGCCGGGCAGATCCTCACTCCGGCATGACGAAACACAGGGTGAGATGCGTGGCGCCCGCATTGCTCGCCCTTTCGTTCTTCACGCGCAGAATTGGAATCATCTGTTTATGCCAACGGATGCCACGACATGAATAATAATAATGATGACGAACCTTAGAAGACGGGCGGACTCACCGGATTTCCAACTCGTCTCACTTGCGAAAACCTGTGGAGAATTTTGGCAAGATATTTGCTCGACTGCCACGTATGTGCGCCGAAATGCCACTTCCCGGCAGTACTATTGATAACGTTTACACACTGGTGTGCAGATTCGACACTCCACTACTGTTCAGCTTCACTATCATTGAAGTTGCGCAAAGAGACACCGTTCCGCTTGCAGATATTTTCTCGCACTGGCTTCATACGGAGCACCAAGCACGCCTGAAGCACAATTTCACAAATCACCGAAAGGAGACGAGTCAGATTCGTAAAGTAGTCCCATGCCTATGGTATTCGAGAATTCCCGCTCACGATCGCCCCGCCAGCATTACGTCTGGTCGGAAAAGGCATTAAGCATCGTAAGGTCAACCAGAATACCCAAGAAGGACGGCGCGTTCGTTGTGCAGCAACTCCAGGAACTAACGGGTTACCCGGAAAAACCATGCTGGCGCCTGGCGGAACGATTTGGCTTCCGACGGCCGAATTCACGCCGGGTCTGGAGCCAGGAAGATGTAGCCAGAATCATCGAGCTGTCCGAAACCACATGCATCCGGGAAATCGCCAGGCGATTTAAAACAACGACGCGCACGATTTACCTGAAGATCTACAACCACCACAGAAGCGCCGGACACAGTGGAATGATCTATACCGTGTCGGCCATCGCCAATCTGCTGAAAGTGACGCCATCCACGGTGAAACAGTGGGGCGTGGAAGGCAGGCTGGAAATGCAGCAGCAAGAGCGGGGCAGTGTCACAGCCTACATCGTCGAGGACGATGAATTCGAACGCTTCTGCCGCGATAATCTGAATTACCTGATTTTCATGGTCGGAGGACGGGTGGCCCCGCGTGAGCGCATCCTCTTCTTGAAACAGTTTGTCATCGCCGCCGACATGCCGGATGATCACACGGCGCGCAGCCATCGGCGTGAGCGCGAAGCCTATGCTCAACTCATTGATTCTGAGGAAATGACAAACTGAATGCGATCCACCTGACAGATCGAAAACTCTGCCGCGCCAGACCGCCGCAGATAAATAGGCAGACCGACAAGGTTTGCCGGCTCGCGAATGTGCTATCAAGCTCGCACGCGCTGCGCCCATCAAAGGAAGATCAAGAAAACGCAAGTATCAGCAACTCGTTCGAGCAGGGGGTGCTCGACCAAGAGCGGTCACGAGCACCCCGTTCTCACTTAAGTGACGTGCTGCTTGCGGCCGACGCATCTTGAAGCCCAGGACAAGATCAGATAAGATTCCCGGTACGTGATGCGCTTGATGTCGACCTTGAAGTGTTTGAGTCCTTAAAAGGAAAGGTCCATTGTTGCGACGCTTCGACAAGCGGATGCACCTTGCAGAAATGTTGCTAGCCCTTAAACTGCATGGCAAACAAGACGTGTTTCGCCGACGGCATCCATTCTCGGAAGATATTGCTGGAACGAATGCTGTTCTATTCAGTTCACACTACAGCAAAGTAAGAAAGCGAAAGGCCTATCGAAACTGGCTCGAAGCCGTTCCGAATCAACCGTGCATTTTTGGGCGAATTGCATCAAAGAACAATAATATCTTCATCTGCCTACTGGAGGAACAAGAAGTCCTTAACATGGAAAAAGGCGACGAAGATCTTCGTAACACCATCCAAGATCACCGTCAGGTCTGGAAACGGTACGCGCTGGAAGGTTTGAGCTCTGCATTCGTCATAGTTCTCGTCAGCGAAAGCCTCGCGATCAAGCAGCCTTCAGACGATTTGAAGGAGGTCTGCCGACGTCTAATGGAACTCTATATGGAAATAGATGGTATCGCTGACGACACAATCCTTCCCCAGCGAGAGTACGTTTTTCTAAGGCGTCAAACGCAAAATGGAAATACCCAGCTTTTGAAGTTCTCAACGCTGCCTAACATTTTTTGCGCTCAGGGCGATGGTCGCTGGTGGCATGATCACCGAACCCCAGGTGGGATAATGATCACATCTAATGCATTGGGACACTTTGTATATAGCCGTTTCGGGAAGGCGCAACTCGACCACGCCAGTACGATCTGGGCTCTCGAGAATGCTATGCGAACGATCAGCAATGCATACCGCGGTCCATCTTCGAGCAGGGGCAGTAGTTCGACACACTGTCCAGCAACATTTCTAATCCCGGCTGCTGAGGACGAGATCTCGCCGCTTCGTCCGACATCGGATTTATTTGGACTTAGCGCCGACCATTACCAAGGATATTTTCACACCGATCACATGATTCCGTCTGTCTATTTTCAAGAGGCTCCTAACACTAAGAAACTCGCACTGTACGAGAATTTGAGCTTCCGATATATCTATGATCCTATTGCGGATCCCGAAGGCCACTCCCAGCTTATGACCGGGGAGGAAGCAAACTGGTACGACGTCAAGCGAAGCCTAGACCGCCTACCGGCGTTTGTGGATCCGGAAAAAACACCAGGACTACCCCGCGCTATGCACGACAGACTGAAGCGCTGGCTATCCGAGGAGTCGAATCGGAGACTTCGGACCTGACTGACACTTAATTGACGAAGCGCACGAAGATTAGCTTATTGTCAGTGCTTCGGTGTGGTTTGCGAGCTCGTTTGTCAAATCGGTCACGAGGTCATGACCTCATGGCTTCATGATTGTGTTGAATCTGTTTGAAAGCCTGGCCAAGCTCCACGCAGAGCTTGGACACGCCGCAACTAGCCCCCAGCACCCTCCTTCGGGCTTCGCAAGCCCTGGCACCTATAGGCGGCCCTCAGGAACTCAATGCCCAGCGCAAGCATGATTTGCCCCTCTGGCTTACTGCGTTTGGAGACAGCGTCCAAACTATGTATTTGGCGATTTGGCGCAAGGTCTGGTTGATCCAACGTCGGACGATATCTGAAGACCAAGGGAGAGGATGACAGCCGCACGATCGCTCGATGGATTAGATATGGTTGACCCGGCCTGTCTTAGTCGCTAGTATGTTCCGCGCGTGCAGATCGCCGTGGCTCCACCATAGATGTGCGTTTCCTTTTACACGCTCCTCGTCAACACCCGGAATAAAGCCCGAATTGAAGCAGGGTCGGGCCTTCATAATCCGCGTGGCGGGTTCCGGAGGCAAGGAACAATGGAACAATCACCACGGTGACCGATAATGCCGGCAGCGAGCGCTTCCGCCGTCACTTGGTCCGGCAGCTCAAGAAACCGCTCGGAGCAAGGACGATGGTCAATCTAATGCGGGCTGCGTTGGTCGCCGGCCTGCCGAACACCGTGGGCCTAGGTTTATCCATCGCGAGTGGGTGCGCATTTAGGCTGAGGGGCTGTCGTGGTCGCAGTATGCGAGCTGCTGAAGTTGAGCAAGGGAACGGCCGCAGCGAGCGTTCTACAGCCTGCCCATTCACCCTATCGAAGGCGTCCTCGTAAGCGCCTGATTTTACGAATGTGCTTCTGCCGGATGCGCTTTGCCCAAGACGAAGTGTTATCGCGCGCAAGACAGCGATCCGATTGACCGCATAGACCAGAGATGCGATTATCGGGAAGCTTCGCCATTCCGTAATTTTCTAGCAAGTGGAGAGGTCAGCCTCCAGACGAGTGCTCCAAGTGCTATAAAATAGCTGTTTCCCACTGGTTTAGTGTTGCCTGCTGAGGAATTTTCCCGTACCGACAGAAAGTTGATGAACTCTCAATTCTCGCGATTCGCCAAAACAAAAGGGGTGATGCTAGCTGCCGACTTACGATCCGAGAAGGATCTGCGGCATCTCTTGGATCAGGTTGGGGACTATGTGGACGTCGTAAAGCTGGGGAACTCCTTGCTTTACATGTGCGGAGCGCCGCTGATTGGCCGCTTGAAAACTCACTATTCATTGCCGATCGTCGCAGACCTTAAACTCACAGACGTCTCTCACATTGCCACCAGGGTGGTGAGACTCTTCCGCGACGAGGGCGCGGACGCCGTGATACTCACAGGGCTATGTGGCAGTGAAGTCCTACGCGATGCGGTAGAAGAAGGTGGATCTTGCTGTGAGATCTGGGCATTCACCGAGTTCACCCACGATTCCGGTCTCATTGACGTCCAACTTGCCAACCAAACTGTCAGAACTGCAACGCGATCCGGCGTGGTGGGCTTACAAGTTCCTGGCACGCGGCCATTTCGGATTGAGGACGTCCGAACGGATGTTGGAGAGGATATTGCAATCGTCGCATGTGGGATAGGGATGCAGGGAGGACGTTTTGGCTCCGCCATCGCAGCCGGCGCAAACCTTGAGATTATTGGTCGAGCTATCTACGCGACCCCTTCCCCACAGGAAGCGGCCGAAGCTGCACGACGAGCAATCCGCCAGACGCCAAATGACACGTCTGTGGATACCACAAAGCTCCGTGAGTCCTAGTCACGTATGCCTGTTGCTACGGCACTATTGATCTCTTTACTCATCTTACTGACCCGTGAGCGGACTAGCGTGTAAAAGTCCTCTTTCGAAATCTCCAGTGTCGGAAGTTCATATGTGATGCTCCGCGACGAATTGACAATCGCTCCCATCCCATCGGCATCGAAGCATCTCGCAGCGTCTTCCGCCCCTCCACCTTGCGCGCCGAAGCCGGGAACGAGAAAGATCGAATTCGGCATTAATTTGCGAAGCCGTGTGGCCTCCTCCGGAAACGTCGCGCCCACTACGGCGCCTACGGAACTGTAACCGCGCTTGCCAATAAGACGCTGGCACAGCATGTCCACCATTTTCGCCACGACCACGTACATCGGGACCTTCTCGTCTCCACTTGCAACAGGCAAGTCCTGCAGATCAGCGGAGCCGCGATTGGATGTCTTGACCAACACAAATATTCCCGTGCCATATTGCTCGCACGTTTCTATGAAGGGAAGCAAGCTCTCCGTGCCGAGGTAAGGATTCACGGTAACGGCATCAGCATTAAACGCTACCGATTCGATGCCAAACGCCATGGTCCGACCGATGAAAGCACTCGCATACGCCTCCGCAGTGCTGCCAATATCGTTGCGTTTGGCGTCGACGATGACGAGCAATCCGCGGCCGCGCGCATATTCAATCGTGTCGGCCAAGGCTAACATGCCTGGGATGCCGTATTGCTCGTAGAAAGCACTTTGAGGTTTGATCGCAGGTACCAAGTCATAAATTGCATCAATAACCAGTCGATGGAACGTAGAGATGGCGAAACGTAACGATTCATCGCGTGACCGTAACGAGCTCGCCTCGGTAATGATGAAAGCCGGCATGCGGTCGATGCGTGGGTCGAGTCCAACTATCACGCCCGAACGCTTTTTTTCTATCGCTGACAGTAACCGATCAGCAAAATTATCCATACTTGCCTCGCTCTTCGCATAACCACTACTGCGTGTCAGATATCAGATATTCGATATCGGAATTTCGGTCCGCTTTTGTCCGGCACCATCTCAGAGTGGCGTCCAAGGGATCTGTCCTTCCAAAATAGTTAGCAAATCCCCTGCCGCCAGAAGTGAAAGGGCGCGCTTCGGTGTGGGCACGTTGTCGTAAATAGACAGATGAAGAAATTCGAGCACCATAGTCAGATAGAACTGCCACTGAGGCATAAGGTCAGATGGGAGATCACCGAATGCGTCACGGGATTGATCACGGAGCCATTTAAGCGCCACCCACGTCGACTCGTTCCGCTGAATCAAGGAGCCGCTAGCGTCCTGATTCTCGGCCCACTTCGCCACAGATTCCCGCCAGAGTGGCAAGCTATCCCAAAAAGCACTCTGTCCGCCAACGCTGTCGACGCACGAAATCCAAAGGTCTGTGGCAAGTCTGGCCGTGTCCGATGCCCAGTGGAGTCGTTGTCGTCTGGCCGGATCTATTAGCGACGCACCGGGACTTCGGGTATTAGGAAGCGTGATTAGAATGTTGCGGCTGTGAAGGTCGCCATGCGACACGCAGCATGCAGTGCCCACTGGAAACGCTTGCGCTGAATGGCTACCGACGCGGCCCTTTTCGACAATGAACTTAAGCAGCAAGTCGTCGTTCCACGCTTGGTCGGTTCGCTCGATGACCGGCTTCAACATCTGGATTGCTCGACGCATTCTAGCGAGCGATGTAATGCGCGGAAACAGTTCAGAGATCGCGCTCTTATGCGGGAGAACTTCGGCCGACAAGTAGGCTGGTTTGAGCCCGTAGAGGAACACTTCCGATAACAGCGTCTTGACAGAGCTAGCTGACGGTTTGCTGAATAACAACCAGTCCTGCAGCGTCGTTGCATCGCTTTCAAAACGTGCCGCAATGGCATTCCATCCCCCGCATCGACGCGGTGGGCCCGGCAAATAGGGCACATAGATACCGGCGGAGGGCTCAGCGGGACCAGGCGCGCGATCAAGTTCGCGATCAAGTTTCGCGGATTCCCTCGATAACTTAACAAGTAAGTTATGGGAAGGGTGTGCACCGTCGTGGTAAGCGACAATCCTTAGTATGATCGCCCCTGAGTAACCAGGTGCGACGTAGTGAGGCTCGAAGATGACGCAGTCTTCTTGAATTTGTCTGAGAAGCGCAAGCAGGGTTGCTTCACCAATCGACTCGATTTCAGCTTCGAGTTCGAGATGTTGACCGGGCGGCAATTTCGGAAAGCGTATCTGGCCCTTCGTGTCTAACCAATGGCCGTGCCATAGAAGCAGTTCTTTAATGTCCTTCTTCAATGTTGCTAGGGTATACCGCGGCGGTTCGAAGCGTTTGTCAACATACTTGCCGTGAGGTGCAGTCTGGAAAAAATCGACGGTTATACCCGGATGGCTGCCCTCCCCTTTGCTTAGACCGAGGATTGCAAGTTTTGGATTCCTTGCCGCAACCTCAACTGCAAGCAGGCCCGTAGACTTCTCCTCGTCTCCCTGCGCTATTAGCAGATCAGCCACGAACAGCTGATAACGATCAGAGTCGTCTTCCATCAGCTTGATCGCTTCGCTAGGCGCGTGCGCTCTGACGATCTCTAACTCTTCGACTGCACGCTTGAGCGTCTGCGACCATATATTGAACTCAGTGTCATCATCCTCTAAGTAGAGGCACTTGATCACCATACGAACTATCCTCTTTCGAACTCTATACTCGCTATAAACGTCCAGCCGTCTCTCTCGGAGTCGTCCACCTTGAGCCGGGCGCCATATGCCTGGAGTCTCTCCCGACATGTCTCAAGACCGCGAGAGGACTCGTTGCGCATCTTCTCGATGTCCGTCAATCGGCCGTTTTCGACGTGCTTTTTTCGCTGACCATCGTTGAATACGTGCACGGCAGTCCCATCCTCAGCCGGGCCCACCACGATCCGGACCTTAGTGACATTCAAGCAGTGTTTCAAAATATTGCTCAACAATTCCGTTACAACCTCAATCACAGTGGATTCATGACAGAAAACCGGCACCGATGGATCCTCGATTTCCCAGTCGATTAGGAGCCGCGGATCCCCGACGAGGCTGCCCACGATTTGGCTGGGTATCACTGCGCGTAGATCAGCAGGGCAACCCATGAGAAGACGAATCAGTGCGCTGCCTCCCTTTCGGGATGGTACGTCGCCTGGGTTCAGCAGCAGTCTAGAAATGCGATCTCGTGCATTGGCGAAACCGCGCCACTTGCCGGGCCTACGAACACTCTGCGGATCTTGCTCAAACTCTAACAGGCACCAAGACACGATTGCCGCTTCAGAGAACACCCTTCCGTTTGCCAGTTCGGCCAGACCGTCCAAGTCGGTTGGGTTGGCGAGAATGACCTTTGCATCGAACCCGTCAATGACGCTCCGAATGACTCCAACCAGCGGCAACAGTCGTTCTAAAACGAAAGGGACACATCGCTCTTCCCAGCCCCTTCGAATCAAACACCAGTTCACTTCCGGCAGCGGCTGCGATGGGTCTTCTATTGACGGCTCCAGCAGCTTCAAACGTAGTGCATCCGCCGCCATGCAAACAGGGTGGTGCACGTGATAATTGGCATCAAGGTCGGTTCTCAGGGCACGCCACGCTTCACTTGGCGTCGGGGCAGCAGAGGTGCGAAGCAGATATCTTCCGTAATGTTCTAGAGTTTTGTGCGTGAGGCCAAGACCGCCCAGCTTATCGGCGGATATCCCATGTCGAATCAAGGGCTCGGAGCACTTGCCCAATGCATCAACAAGAGGGGCCAACATTTCGGGAAACAGATAATCGCGGTCCAAGTAGGTGAATGTCGAATATAAGAGTTGACTTAAGGCCATTCTCCGAGTTAAGAAAGCCTCAAACAGCTTCGGAACCGCATATGCGAATTCCTCCTTTGAAGCTGTCCGAAGCACTATGACTGCATCGATCTGTTCAGACTCAGATGACTCGGGATGTACAGCAATGGCGATCGTCAGCTGCGCCAACGCTTTCCTAAACTTCCTCAGAGAGAGTGGTTCATGCTTTAGCCATGGCCATTCAACAGCAAGGAATCGAATAAGACGACGAGCATAGTTTCGCAGCTCAGCAGGACCATGATCATAGTCAGAGGCGGCGCGTTCAATCTCGAGATACAGGTCCCAACGTTCGCTGGTTAACACTGCGGCACGTTCCAGTCGATCCCTAAGCAGTGCCATTTCGAAAATGTCCGTTGGCGTCGCTGTTTGTGGGCCCGATACCTGAGGATCTTTGAGCTGAGACAAAGATATCGGCCGAAGTTTGCTGCGTGCTTCCGTAATGAATTCTTGAAGAAGAGATTGTGGAAGAGACTTTTCCTCAACTAACAGCCTGTGTAACTGCCTACAGTAGGGACAATGCTGGACATCGTATGGCCGAATGGGGAGCCTAGACAGGAACACTATTCTCACGCGAACTGGCTCGGCGGAACTTTCAACGTTCATGCTGTCGAGACTTTGCAGCAACTCCTCGTCATCCTCACTCAGTTGGCTCAGGAACACGATGACGCCGATGTGCTTGGCTCCTGTCTTGGCCGCCAGTCGAATCATCGCCAGTATGCTCCTCCCGGTGATTGCACCCCAATCGATGACGAGCACTCGATGGGGGAGCAGATTGGGCGCGTCGGTAAAAAGATCGGGTTTGACGCCTACTGACGGGATAGAAATTCTTCCGGGAAAACGCCAGTGTGATGATTCGCCTGCCCTACTGATGGGACACAGTGCCGCTTTCAAGTGCTCAGCAAGCCGTTCAGAAAGAAACTCCGCCGTTGAGGGTCTTTCGGTGATGGGATAGCAAACCAAGTCTACGGCCTCTCCAGAGCGCCATTTATCGGCTTGAGTGATGTAAGCGGCTAAAATCTCTTTGCCGGAGTCAGACATCTGGCCATCGCGTGCGGCACGACCCATGCCGATCAAATCTGACGCATCCAAATAAAAGGTAAAATGGCGACCATTTGGTCGCCACACATGCGCAAAATAGATACCACCATCAATAGCTATCATCTCACGCAGCCGTTTAATCGATATTTCGTAGGAACGGTGGAACGCCTTGTCCAACATCTCAAGATCAAGGTCAACCGGGCTTATGTTAAATATCGTTTGCGGCGGCCGAGTATGGGGCCAGACTGTACAGGCTGTTGTGAGTGATACAACAGGCATCGCATGCCGCATGGCTTCGAGCGGCATGCTTGGGTGACGCCGCGCATCGACGACTGCAATTGCGGCCTGCGGTACGCGTTTGGCGCGCACAATTTGCCCGGACAGTCTCGCAAGGAGGGAACCAGTGAGAGTCACTGTCGTAAAGGCTATGGAATAGGTGTTGGCTGGAATCACCGGAATATCGGATGGGCCCAATTGTTGAGTCTCCACACGTAGGCGATTACCCAAGCGTAGTTGTAGCTGTTGGCGAAAGACATTAAGCACATTCCAGTTCGTCTTGGAGTCCGTAATTATCGACACAGAACCGCTTAGATCTGCGAGCCCAAGGCGATCGACGCATTCGCTTGCGAGAACAGCGAGGCGGCTACGGAGATCTGGGCCAAGAACTTCGTCGATATCGAGAAAACGAGACACTAGCTCGAGCGACGGCGTTCGATACGCTACGTCAGTAGCAAAGTCCGCCATTTGGCGCAGGGTGGAGTCGCTCACCTCTTTACGTATGGCAGCACGGAGGGCCTGATCGGCGTCGGCAATACTGAAGCGTAATGATATCGAAGAGCCTGGCAATCGGTGAATGATGTGGTAGTCCTCCGCCAGTTGCCGAAGCAAGGCATTGAAATGTTCGATGGGCAACGATCCGACATTTAGTTCATCGGGGAAGCATTCTCCCTTTTGAAGAAGTATATCCAGAATACGTGCAATTTCGTCGGTCGCACCAACCCAGGCATGGTGACCATCAGCGTGGACAAGCAGGATAGGATCAACCACGTTTGTGTGATCTTTGGTTTCGGCGGTCGAGCTTTGTGAGGTTGACTTGAGGGACTGGACTGTCTGCTCAGTAGCATCCCATCCCGGCGCGAGGAGGTTCAAAACGACTATCCCTAGCGGGTGCGCGATCTGAGTTAACTCCGAGAGCAGGCCTTCGAGGACCCTCCGGTCCAAGCTGGCAAAAGCGAGGTCAACAACGAGAGTCGCAGACGGTCCAGTGGGAGACAGTACGGATGCCTGCTCTGCGACCATTTGCGTGAGGACCGTGATGGACTTCGTTGGCGACCCCTGCCAGTCGAGATCAGGGAAGCGAAGAACCTTGGGCGCTGCTACCAGCGGACGACTTGGTTCTGCTAATGGGGGTTGTTTGTGAGCGACCATGACTGGAAGACGAACCTGACAGGTCGTACCGGGGCAACGAGCCAGCCTGCGCTGATACCCAAAGTACCTCTGCGTGTGTGCATCGATACCGGCGTAACTACGCTCAGCACGTAGGGAAAGGAACCCGTCATACTTGCGAACGACTCTCTCCACGCGGTACAAACCGCGCGTGCCGCGCTGCTTCTCGTGCGGAAAGCGGGTGGACCACTTGTCCAGTGCCCAAATCAAGATGCAACTGTTCTCGTCGGAATGCTCGAGTTCCGTCGGCAGCAAGCGATGCTTCTTAAGGAATTCGCCCCGCAAGGTCGAAGGCAATCCGACACCCGAATCACCAGCAGTCACTTCAATGAGGGGATACCTGGAGCACCAGTTCGCGAATGCCCGGTCGCTCTCCAGGAGTTCGGCCTCCTTCATCCCAACCTCGCGTGGCCGCTGCCAGGCAGCGATTAGGGCGTGTCCACGGCCCGCATGGTCAATGGCATTCTCGACGAGTTCCTTCAGGAAGACGTGGGCCAGTGTTTGGCTGTCGGCTGCGACGATCCGGTAACTCGGATGAACAATTACATCTGCAAGCGCTCCGACGCTCGACATTTCGTCCAGTTGCGCTTTGCCATCCGACGAGCGAGGGTCAGACATCCAGCGCATCGGGAAGATGATACTGACGTACCATGGGTCGACCTCAGACTCAGCAGTCTCAGCAGTCGATTCCTCTCCAAGCGGCAATGAGGGTGCGTTGCTCAAGCTAGTCGACGACCAATCAAATGAGTCTACGATTGCGCATTTGCCCGGAAGGGCTTGCACGTGCGGCGCTGATAGGACGGCGCGAAGGCCGAATCGATCGAGCACTGCCACCGCGTCCCTACGTCGCTCGACGTATTTCTGGATGAACCTAAATTTGCGACGAAGTTCTGGACTTTGCAGTTGGGAAGCTTCCTGCGTAAGCTCAAGTTCCGCCTGCGACCGTGTCGCCAGCGGTAGTCGAATCTCGACATTCACGGCTTCCGCTAACGCTGCTTCGACGAAGAGTACGAGTCGGACGATCGATCCAGGCTCTACCCAGCCCACTTTGCTTAAATCGATCACGAGGCCGGATTCGGAAAGGGTCGGTTTCCATCCAGTCTCAACGTAGGGGTGCATCGCGAGAAGGGCTCTCTCCCAGTTGGCCGGAGTAAGCTTATCGCCAAGATCCAGTTCCATTATCTTTCTCTGATGGTTCAACCGACATCAGTCGAGGCATCGGACCCTCGTTCGGATCGCCGAATCACGGAACGAATTATATCCCCAACGCTGTCCGCGGACCCATGGTATGGACTTGAACATACAGGGAAAACAAAATTCGGTTTCGGACTATGAGCCCTACCAAGCAGCCGCTACCCAGGTGCGTTGCCGGGTGAAGGGTCAGGCTATAGCAAAAATTTGTGAGTTACGAGGAGGCGGGTTGCGTGAGCTCGATATATAGGGCCTCGTTCTTGTGTGTGGGAAGAAAAATCGAGAAGGACAGAGGAACAGCATCCCCTGCTGCTACACTACTTGCGCTTACACCCCCTGGAAGGAGTCACATGGACATTCAAAACGTATTGTCGGAGCTTAGGCAGAATTCAAACGCATCGACCACGCCATCCTTGCACTCGAAGGACTTTTCTCGTCCGCACCTCGCCGTGGACGACCGCCCAAGGCGAAAACAGCCGCTCCCAGCAAGAAACGACGTACGATGAGTGCGGCGGCTCGTAAGCGCATCTCCGAGGCAATGAAGCAACGATGGGCTCAACGCCAGAACAAGGGCACGACCGCGAGCAAGAAAGCCAGCGGAAAAAAGAACACTGCGCCGAGGAAATCCGGTGGTCGCCGCCCGATGAGTGCGGAAGCCCGAAAGAAACTATCCGAACTGGCCAAGCAGCGCTGGGCGCAGCGGAGGAACAACGCGTAGGCGGCGTAGATCGAGGCCCGTCAGGGTAGCAAATCCGCGTCCAGTTCATTTCGCGTAGGGAACGGGCTCCATCTCAGGACTACGCTGGTTGTTCCAGGATTGTCGCGGCAGAGCGTGGTGCGATGAATCCATTTCCGCAGTTGATGATGTGCCCCTGAGCAGGGCAGCCGAATCTGCATCTGAACAGAAGAAATCGAGACTCAAGCCGAAAAAACGACTCTCCGGAGTGCTGCACAAAGTGCTGCACAGACCCACCCCCAGAACGGCCTAAAACGCCCCGGAACGCCCCGGAACCACCTATATTTAACAACAACATACACAAAGCTGGGTCGATTCGTAATCGACAGGTCATCGGTTCAAGTCCGATCGTCGGCTCCAGTCCTTTGAAGCACCTGCGCACTTTTGGTTAGAGCATCTGAGCCGTGTCTGCCGGTCGCTGCTCCTCGGTGGGCTCGAACGTGATTCTGGGCTTGCCGGCGCCGTCATTCGCTGCCCCCACGCAAAACTCACGATCCTCCTTACCTCATTTGGTAGTTGGAATTTTGGTCATTTATCGTTAACTGCTTGCTGACGCCATTGATGGTTGTACTCGCTACGTGGTTGGTCCCATCTGGCAGGCGCGCGAAGTTGGCAGTGATGTTGACGGCGTCGCTCGGGTCACTCAGATACGACGACACCTGGACCCGGACGGGTGACTTCGTTTGTGGGTCGATCGCCATGGTCACCGAGTCATTGGGCTTGACATAATTCTTAATTACCAGATTCAGCGTGCCGCCCTGTCCCATTTGCAACGAGATATTGCCCTGCTGTTTGGCCTGCATCAGCCGGTCGGGATCGGGAGTGGTGTATTGCTTGGCCAACGCTCCGATCTGCTGCCCGTATTCCTGATATTCTTCCGTCTTCTTCTCGATGACGCGTTGCTTCAACCGGCCCTGCCGGCCGCCGCCGGACTGCGCCTTCTGCTCGTTGATCTCGGTTTTCTGCGGCTGACCATTGGGCCCGAGCTGTACCTGGTAAATCTTGGTGTCCTTTACGTCGCCCTTGATGCTAATGGTCTCGGTTTCCTGCCAAGTGTACTGAGCCAGCTTCTGTTTGTTGAGCGCTTGCGCCTGCTTGATGGCCATCATCTTCTCTTCGAGTTGTGGGTTCTGCGCTGCTGCTAGGGAATAACCCAATAGCATGAACGCTGCGGTGGCGACTACCGCCCAACCTCCTCCAAGACTCCGAGGTACCGCGATTGCTCGTTTCATTCCTGGCCTCCTATAACGATTGCAGCGAGTGAGCCGCTGCCGTGCGGGCGCAGGCGGGCGGCTCAATGGGCCCAAAATCTCCCACCGTCAGCACACGCGTAAGAATCTGGTGCTGTAACCATACGCTTGCTAGTCGCCAGTGAAAAGAGTTCAGCGAATAATCTAAAGACAGGGATATCCGCGCCGGCATTCTCGATTAACGTGACCGGAAGGGTAAGATCGGGACTACTTCTGTGAAGGGTGCTCCGTGGTGAATACGTGCCGCTACGGGGTGCAAGGCTGAATCCTGCTGCGCGGCTTGAGCATCTGAAAAACCCCAATGAAAATTCTGATCCCCACTCCTTTGCGCCCATATGCTGCCGGACAATCCGCCATCGAGGTGCCGGCCTCCACGGTGGGTGAGGCGGTGCAGGCGCTGATCACGTCGCATCCTGAGCTCCGCAAGCACCTCTATAACGACCAAGGGACGCTGCGCGCCTTCGTCAATCTGTATTTGAACGAGGACGACATTCGCTACCTTCAGCAGGAGAAGACACCGGTGGCTGCCGGCGACACGCTAAGCATCATCCCGTCGATCGCCGGCGGAAGAGGTTGAGTTATGGCAAGCCTTGTGGAACAGCCCACGGCCCTGAGCAACGACGAAATTCTGCGTTATTCGCGGCATCTGATCATGCCCGAGGTCGGCATGGAGGGGCAGCTCAGACTGAAACAGGCGCGCGTGCTGTGCGTGGGCGCGGGCGGGCTGGGCTCGCCGCTGGCGCTCTACCTGGCCGCCGCCGGCGTGGGCACGCTTGGCATCGTCGATTTCGATGTCGTCGACTTCAGCAATCTTCAGCGCCAAATTCTGCACTCAACCGCCGATGTCGGCCGCAAGAAGCTGGACTCGGCTGCCGAAAGCATCACGGGAATCAATCCCAACGTCGATGTCCGCAAGTTCGAAACTCGCCTGACCAGCGACAACGCGCTCGAAATTTTCCGCGAGTTCGACATCATCGTCGACGGCACCGACAACTTCGCCACACGCTATCTCGTCAACGACGCCTGCGTGCTTACCGGCAAGCCCAACGTCTATGGGTCCATCTTCCGCTTCGAAGGCCAGGCCAGCGTCTTCGCAACGAAACAAGGCCCATGCTATCGCTGCCTGTATCCCGAGCCGCCGCCACCAGGATTGGTGCCGTCGTGCGCCGAAGGCGGTGTGCTGGGCATTCTGCCGGGACTGGTCGGCATAATTCAGGCGACGGAAGCGATCAAGCTGATTCTCGGCTCGGGCGAGCCGCTGATCGGACGCCTGCTGCTGGTGGATGCGCTGGGCATGCGTTTCCGCGAGCTCAAGCTGCGCAAAAACCCCGACTGCCCGGCCTGTGGCACGAATCGCACCATCACCAAGCTGATTGACTACGAGCAGTTCTGCGGAATTCGTGGCGAAGAAAAACCCGCAACTGGTAAACTCGGCGACATGACTCCGGAAGAACTCAAGCAGCGCCTCGATCGCGGCGACGATCTGTTCATACTCGACGTCCGCGATCCGCACGAATACCAGATCTGCAACCTCGGCGGACACCTCATCCCGCTGAAAGAGCTGCCGCAGCGCGTCGGCGAACTCGATGCCGCGCGCGAAATGGTCGTCCATTGCAAGCTGGGCGGACGCAGCGCGAAAGCCGTCGACTTCCTCAAGCAGCAGGGCTTCAGCAACGTGCACAACCTGGTGGGCGGCATCAACGCCTGGGCCGACCGCGTCGACCCCAAGATGCCCAAGTACTGACGGGCGGCGACTCGCTCGAGGCAACAGCTATGAAGCTTGATGCAGAAGAGAAAGAGATTCTTGCGTCCTTCGAGCGAGGCGAATGGCGCTCGATTAAGCCGACCAAGCGCGAGCTGAAGCGTTACGCCCGTTACGCGAAAGCGACCTTTCGCAAAGACCGTCGCGTTAATATCCGCATTTCCAGCAAAGATCTGGAGGCCATCCAGAAGCGGGCGCTCGAAGAGGGCCTTCCCTATCAAACCCTCATCTCCAGTTTGCTGCATAAGTATGCGTCCGGCCGCCTGCACGAACGCTGAAGGTGACAGTCGACCCTCGATTACTCCGTCCCGCCTCCCTGCTCCTGCATCAAACTCGCCGGCGGAGGCGGAATTGTGATGTCCACATTTGTCACCGGGCCCAGCGTGCTGAGCGGCTTGTCGAAGTCGGCAGAGTTGCCTACTACCAGCACCGCGAGTTGGTCTTTGTGGACGTACTTCTTCGCCACCCGCTCCACGTCTTCCGCTGTCACTTTCTCCACTTCGCTGCGATAGCGCTCCAGGAAATCCAGCGGGTAGTGATAGAACTCGTAGGCCATCTTCTCGCGCAGCACTTTCTCCGGCGTATCGAACTGGAAGATGAATCCGTTCAAGATGTCGTCCTTGGCTCGCTTCAGCTCCTCGGCCGTGGGTGGGTCCTTGAAGAGATCGTCAATCTGACCATAGATGCCCTCGATGCCTTCAATTGTGCTGGCGGTCTTGGTCTGCATCACCAGATCGGTCAGCCCGGGATGGGTCCAGCCATAGCCGACACCGCCGCCGACGGAATACGCCAGCCCGCGCGCGGTGCGCAGATTATTGAACAGCCGCGAGGAAAATCCGCCGCCGAAGATATGGTTCATCACCGTCACGGCGAAGTAATCAGGATTGCTGCGCTCGATGCCCAGGTCGAGCATCGCGATCGTCGTCTGGTTCACGTCGCTCTTCTGCACCAGGTAATAGCCGGGCTTAGGCTCGCTGAACTTGATCTTGGGGGTCTGCGCCTGCGACCCTTTCGGCCACGACTCGAACACCTGGCGCAGTCTGGCCTCCATCTGCTTCGGATCGAAGTCGCCGGTGATGCCGAAGATGATGTTATTGGGATGGAGGTACTGCTGATGCCAGTTCACGAGGTCCTGGCGCGTGACCGCGGCGACCGTCGCGTACTCGGGCATACGCGCGTAGGGATTGTCCTTGCCGTAGCCGATGATCAGGCTCTCGCGATGCACGATCGACTCGACGTCGTCATTGCGCCGCGCAATCGACGTGTACATCTGCTGCTTGGCCAGCGCCAGCTTGTCGTCGCGGAACTCGGGGTTGTGCAGCAGGTCGAGGTAAAGCTCGAAGACAGCGTCGAAGTCGCCCTTCAGGCAATTCAGCGAAATGCTGGTCGAGTCCGATTCATTGTCGGTCTCGATTTTGGCGGCGCGGATTTCCAGGAAGTCGTCCATCTCATCGCCGGTCTTGGTCTTGGTGCCGCCGGTGCGCCAGACCTCGCCGTAGAGGTCGCCGAGTCCGGTCTTGTTCGCGGGCTCGCTGATCGAGCCGCCGCGAATACGCGCGACCGCGGTGATCAGGGGCAGCTCATGATCGGGCTGCAGGAAGATGATCATGCCGTTCGCAAGCTGAAGGCGCGTAGGCTGCTGCGGCGTGAACGCCGGCAGCGGCGGCGCCTGCACTTGGTTCCAGGGCAGCGGCTGCTGGGCAGGCGCGAGGGATGCGAGCGAACACAAGCACCATATGGCCGCGAGCAAAAAGCAGGTCCCTCGACTGCGCGTCCGCCCGCTCCGCAAAAGGCGCGGAGCGGAAAAACCTTGCGGACGCTCCGCTCGGGATGACACTCTTGATACTTCGCGACGGTGCTGCTGGAATTGAAGTAACGATGCGGGAACCCCCATCAGCGTCATCCTGAGCGGAGCGTGCGCCGCTTTTGCGAACGCGGAGTCGAAGGACCTGCTGTTCGCCCGAAGGGCAGGGATAGCTCGCGTCTTCATTGCTCCCCTCCTTTGCCGGGAACCGCTGACGATTGCCCCGGTGCCTGCGTCTGGATGACCCCGATCGTACGGTTGGTGTCCTGGAATACCTCGTTGGCCACGCGGCGAATGTCGGCTTTCGTCACCTTGTCCACGCGATCGAGATAGCGGAACAGTTCGCGCCAGTCGCCATATCGGGTTTGGTAAATCGCCAACTCCTCGGCCAGGCCCTCGTTGCTGGCCAGGCCGCGGATCAGGTCGGCCTCAGTGCGCGTCTTGAACATGCGCAGCTCGTCGTCGGTCACGTCCTGCGTCTTCAATTTCTGGATCTCCTCGGCGAATGCCTTCTGCATCTCGCCATTGCTGTGCCCGGGAAGGGGCACGGCGTAAAAGGTGAAGATGTGCGCGTACTTGCTGCCGGGAAAGCTGCTGATGCCCGCGGCCGCCGCGGCGATCTGCTTGTCGCGCACCAGCGAGCGATACAGCCGGGAGGTGCGTCCGTTCGACAGAATGTCGGAAATCGCGTCGTACACGACGTCATCCGGCGCACGATAGCTGGGCCGGTGATAACCCTCCAGGTAAAACGGCTGTGACGGATCGCGGAGCGTGACCTCGCGCACGGAGTTTTGCGCCGGCTCGGTCGTGGTCAGCTCCAGCGGTTTCGGCCGCGACGGAATCTGCCCGAAATAGCGCTCGATGACGGGGAAGACCTGGTCAGCATCCAGATCGCCCACCAACCCGATGACCATGTTGCTGGGCACATAGTAGCGATGGAAGAACTCTTCCGCATCGGTGGCCGAGAAGCTCTCGAGATCGGAGCGATAGCCGATGGTCGGCCGATGATAGGGATTGGCCATAAACGCCGTGCCCAGGAACTGCTCCAGCAGACGGCCAGTGGGGTTGCTGTCGGTGCGCAGCCGCCGCTCTTCCATCACCACGCTGCGCTCCTTGTAGAACTCGCGCATCACCGGATGGGTCATGCGGTCCGACTCCAGCGCCGCCCACAGCTCAATCTGGTTGGCCGGCAGCGAGTACAGGTAGGCCGTCTCGTCGTAGTCGGTGAAGGCGTTCAGCCCGGTGCCGCCGTGTTCTTCCACGGTCTTGGCAAATTGGTTCTTGATGACGTACTTGTCGGCCGCATCTCGGGCGTCATCCCAGGCCTTCTTCAACTCCGCCAGCCTGGCCTTGTCCTGCTCCCCGGAATCCTTTGCCGAATCGGGTACCGCGTGCATTTGCCGGATGCGCTCGGTTTCATAGGCGGCGTAGGTCTGCTCGACCTTCTCCAGCGCGACTTTTTCGGCAGCGTAGTCGGTGGTGCCGATGTCGGGCGTGCCTTTGAAGGCCATGTGCTCCATCATGTGCGCCAGGCCGGTTTCATGCAGCGGGTCCTGCGCCGAGCCGGCATCGACCATGGTGAAGAAAGAGAACACCGGCGCCTCGGGGCGCCGCCACAACACTACCGTGAGTCCGTTGGGCAGCGTCTTCACCGAGACGTGCTTCTCGTACTCGGCGATGTTGATCGTGCCGATCGGCGACTGGGCGGCGTTTGCCGACGCCGCAGCCGCATGCGACGGCTGGGTTGCACTGGCAGCAGCGGACGCCGGCGGGGAATTCTGCGCCGTTAAAGGCATCGCGACCGCCAACAGCAAAAGGGCTAGGAACACACACCAACGCTTCATCATGCCTCCGCAACAAGACAGCTCAGACTTATGACGTTACGAAGAGATGGGCGATTCCGTCAAACGGCGGTTCGGTTCCTGGTTCGCGACGAATCGCTGCAGGACCGGAGTCACGCATGGCCTAAACCCATCCCGCCGCTGCGCGGCTGGCGCTGTGCTTGTCCTACTGTTTTCGCGGGAGCTTATATCGCCCTTCCGAGTCACATCGATTTGCGATGTGGGGCCGCACGCTGCGCTATGATGATGGAGATGCCCGCTCCCTCCAACGGCACGCGTCACCCATTCCAAACCGACGACCCGCGCCTCAAGCCGATTCACGACAAGGTCATGGCCGAAGAGCGCCTGTCGGAAGACGACGCGCTGGCGCTCTACCGCTCGGGCGACATCCTCGCGCTCGGCTGGCTGGCCAACTACGTCCGCGAGCGCATGCACGGCGACATCGCCTACTTCAACGTCAACCGGCACATCAACTACACCAACGTCTGCGTGGCGGCGTGCCGGCTGTGCGCCTTCGGCCGCAAGAAGGACTCGCCGGGCTCGTACACCATGGCGCTGGAAGAGGTCTTCACCACCGCCGCGTCCGGCTACACCGAGGCGATCACCGAGTTCCACGTTGTCGGCGGGCTGCACGCCGACCTGCCGTTCCAGTACTACGTCGATCTCATCGCCGGGCTGAAGCAGCGCTTCCCGCAGGTGCACCTGAAGGCGTTCACCATGGTCGAGATCGCGTTCTTCTCGAAGATCGGCAAGATGACGCCGCGCGAGGTGCTGGTGAAATTCAAGGAAGCCGGGCTCGACTCCATGCCCGGCGGCGGCGCGGAAATTTTCTCCGACCGCATCCGGCACATCATCTGCGACCACAAGATCGACGGCGGCGAGTGGCTGGAAATCGCGCGCACCGCGCACGAGATCGGGCTGAAGTCGAATGCGACCATGCTCTACGGCCACGTCGAGAGCGATGAGGACCGCGTCGATCATCTGCTCAAGCTGCGCGCCTTGCAGGACTCGACGCGCGGCTTCCAGACCTTCATCCCGCTGGCGTTCCATCCCGCCAACACGCCGCTCGAACACCTGCCCACCACCACCGGCATGAGCGACCTGAAACAGATCGCCATCGGCCGGCTGGTGCTCGACAACTTCCCGCACATCAAGTCGTACTGGCAGATGGTGACGCCGAAGATGGCGCAGATCACGCTACGCTTCGGCGCCGATGACATCGATGGGACGGTAGTCGAGGAGAAGATCTACCACGACGCCGGCGCGACCACCCCGCAAGGCCTGCGGCGGCAGGAACTGATCCGCCTGATCACCGAAGCCGGCCGCATCCCCTTCGAGCGCGACACGCTCTACCGGCCCGTGACGCGGACGGAGACGACCGTGACCGTCGCGGTGTAGGAAGCAGTCGGCATTCAGCCCTTGACGAGGCTATTCGTAAACAGGTCGCGTCCCCAAGGTCGAAAGTAATCAGCTCCTTGCGAAGCTCCCCGGATTTTGCTTGTGCTAAGCCTGATCTTGCCGGCGATGTCATTAACAAAAATGATTACGATTTTTGGCCGGTTTTGAATAATCCCGTTCTGGCGATTCGAGCTATAATGCCGTCCGCATTCCGGGGCCCGGTCCCTAAGAATAAGGAGCTTGCCATGCACCAAATCAGTCTCCGGATCGCTTCGTTCTTCGGTTTGTTGCTGCTCGCAGTTCTCTCCCATACTGCATACGCGCAGACGTTCAGCGTGCTTCACGACTTCACTGGCGGTGCGGACGGCCTAGGTCCCCGGGACAGCCTAACCATTGGACCCGGTGGAGTCGTGTACGGGACGGCGGAATTCGGCGGGACCCACGGCAACGGTACCGTTTTCAAGCTGAGCCAGGTGAATTCCCATTGGGTCTTCAGCACTTTGTATGACTTTGCCGGAGGAAGCGATGGTGCCGACCCAATCGGCGGCGTGGTGATCGGCCCGGGTGGCGCTTTGTATGGCACAACCCAACAGGGTGGGCCCGAAAACGATGGGACAGTCTTCGCCCTGACGCCCCCGCCTACGTTTTGCCGGTCGCTCACCTGCTATTGGAACGAAACCATACTTCACACCTTTACCGGAGCGCCGGATGGGTTCAATCCATGGGGCGAAACCTTGGTCTTCGATGCGGCGGGAAACATCTACGGCACGACCACGAATGGCGGTGTGCATGATGCGGGGACCGTGTTCGAGCTATCCCCCTCCGGCAGCGGATACACCGAGAGCATCATTCATAACTTTGCCGGCAGTCCGAACGACGGGGCGAACCCTGAAGCCGGCGTGGTGCTGGATGCCGCCGGAAATTTGTACGGAACCACCGGTGACGGCGGAACCGGGCGCGGCTGCGACTACGGCTGTGGCACGGCTTTCCAACTGACGCCTTCCGGCGGAAGCTGGCAGGAGAATGTCCTGGTTAACTTCGACTTTGGGCTGGCTGAATTTGCCGGCGGGATTTACCCGTACAGCCCTCTGGTCCTCGATGCCTCTGGCAACCTGTATGGCACCACCATTTACTCCGGGAACATTACCCTGAATGGCATAGTTTTCAAACTTGCGCCCTCAGACGGAGGATTCACCCCCTCACTGTCTTTCGCCTTCCCATCGTCCTGCCAACCCTACGGTGGGGTAATCATGGACTCAGAGGGTAATTTCTTTGGGCAGTGTGTTTATGGGGGTGCCAGTGGAATCGGCTGGGTATTCGAGCTCAGCAATTGCAGCCAACATTGCACCGTAGTGGATCTCCACGATTTCACAGGTTACGACGGCGGCATGCCTTCCTCTCCCGTGACGCTCGACGCGAACGGCAATCTCTACGGCGCAACGGAGTATGGAGGCACGAGCATCAACTGCCAGCTCGGCTGCGGCGTGGTGTGGGAGATCGCGGGCGTGGGCGCTCCGCGCAAGAACTGAAGTGATGGCAGAGCGCTTCCTGGGCTTACCGATTCCCACTCGAGGTGTTCTCCCCGGACACGCAGAGCGCGCTTATCACAAGCAATCCGGCTCGGCCTATAGATTCTCCTGAATGAAGCGCGGACTCAGGTGGACGTCCACCTGAATCAACGGTGAGTCGCCGACGGCCTTGAAGCTGTGGATCTCGCCCGCCTTGATGACGAAGATGTCTCCCGCGCCGCCCTCGAAGGTCTTGCCATCCACTGTCCAGACACCGCGGCCCTCGCGGACAAACTGAATCTCGTCGTAAGGATGACGATGGGGCCCCGGCCCCGAACCCGGCTGGCCGTGGTAGAGGAACACCGAAACGCCCGTGTCGCCTTGCTCAAACCCGCGAAACTCATGCGAGCTGCCGACAAAGGGGAGATTCTCCTGCCGCACGTGATGCATGGTCACGCTCCCAAGGCCATTGGATGAGCGTGCCTGGGGTGGGATTCCGAACGGCTACGCGGGTGAGATTCCGAACGGCTACGCCGTCGCGGCCGCAAGTAGCGCCATCGCCGCCACGAATAACGAAATTGTCATCCCGAGCGCAGCGAGGGATCTGCGGTTTGCCCCTAGTGGCAGAACAGCAGATCCCTCGGCTTCGCTCGGGATGACAAACTTCTAGTGCGGGCGGGGTTGGCGTTCGCGCCGGTTGACGGCCGATGCGGGAGACGGTTGCCGTCCAGGGCGGACCGATTCGGTGGTCAGCTGGATGCAGCGGCTCCTTCGCCGCCAAGCTTGTCAAGCGCGGCCTGGGCGGCGTCGCGCTCGCGCGGCATCTTCAGTTCGGTGAAGATGGCGAGGGCCTGCTGTAACTTCTCTTTCGCGGTTTTGCGGTCGCCCTGCGCGCGGGCCAGCCATGCCCATTGCCCGTAGCAATAGCCGAGGTCCCTCTTGAGCCCAAGCTCGATGCAGATGGCCTCGCTCCTTCGTAGCAGGATCAACGCTTCCTCAAGCTTGCCCTGCCGTATCAGGATCAGCGCCTGGTTCCCGTAGCTGGCTTGCAAGCCGTCCTGGTCCCCCAACTCAGTCGCGATGGCTTCTTCCTTTTTGTGCAGGGCCAGCGCCTCCTCCAGCCGCCCCCAGGTTTGCAGGATCGCCGCCTGGTTCCCGTAGCTGCGCTGCAATTGATCCCTGTTTCCCAGCTCAGTCGCGATGGCTTCTTCTTTTTTGTGCAGGGCCAGCGCCTCCTCCAGCCGCCCCCAGGCCTTCAGGATCAGCGCCTGGTTCCCGTAGCTGCGCTGCAATTGATCCTTGTTTCCCAACTCAAGGGCGATGGCTTCTTCTTTCTCGTGCAGGGCCAGCGCCTCCTCCAGCCGCCCCCAGGCTTGCAGGATCAGCGCCTGGTTGCCGTAGCTGGCTTGCAGACCGTATAGGTCGCCGACAGCTTCGCAGAGTGCTTCCCAGTGCTTCACAATTCGAAACGCCGCGTCAAGCTCGCCTATCACTTCCGCGATATCGTAACCTCTGTAGCTCAACTGCCCAGCGCGGGCGTCCCGATCAGATTTCGAAAGGAAGTCCACCGCGGGAATGATCTCCTCCAGGCACTCGCGGCAGTCGCGCCAGCGCGTCTGCCGATCTTCGAACAGCTTTTCCAATGCGTTCGCATGGCGCTCTTGTAGATTCGCAAGATCGGCGGCGATGACTCGCGCGCGCAGTTGGTCCCGCATCAGTGCATGCAGGTTGAAGCGGCGGCGTTCGCCGCCGTCATCGGGAATGAGCGTGATGCGCAGCAGCGACGAGTGAACCAATTCATCGGCGGCATCTTCGGATTCGTCTTCACTGAGTCCGGCGATTTCCGCGGCCAGCGGCAGCCAGAATCCTTCCGGCACGCAGATCGCACCGCCCGTGAGCAGCTTCTGCTCGGGCTCGGGTCGAATCTCGATCGCCTTGCGGAAGAGGGCGTTCACATCCCTGACGCGATCGGTAAGCTCGTCGAGGCGAATCTTCAGCACCGCACGCCTCAAGCCGCTCGCCTGTTTCTGGCGCAGCATGTTCGCGGCAACGCTAACGGCAATGGGCAAGAGTTCGACCTGGCGCGCGAAATTGAGAAGCGCTTCGCGCTGACGATTCACTTCACTCTCGCCAAACGTCGCGTCCAGATAGGTGTGGAACAGCTCTTGGGCTTCTTCTTCGGTGAACTTCTCAACCTGAATCGTCTCCGCCGGCGGGATCCACGGCAGCGACTGGCGGCGCGAGGTGTATAGCACACAGCAGGGCGGGCCGGGTTCGAGCTGCTTCAGTTCGGCGGGCGGAGTGTGCTCCGTCCAGACGTCGTCGAGAATCAGTAGCGACTGCCGCTGCCGTAGCCATTGTTTGGCGGCGGCGCGCTGCTCCTCCGGCGGGCGCAGCTTCACATCAATCGGCAGCCGGTCCGCCAGCTCGGCGGTGATGGCGTCGAGCGGACGCTGGCCGCAGAGCTGGAAGATGACGGCGTCGAAGTCCTTCTGCGCCTCCCAGGCGAAGCGCAGCGCCAGCGTGGACTTGCCCGCGCCCGGCTGGCCGTACAGCAGGAATGTCCCAACCCGAGAGTCGGGGGAGAGGGTAGTGCGCAGCTTCTCCAGGTAGGCACTGCGGCCGACGAATTCCTGCAAGGGGTAGTCGGGCAGATAGACCGGCGCCCGCAGCCCGGAGAGCCGCTGCACGGCGTGCCGCTGCTGGAGCCACTCCACCGTGCGGCGCAGCGCGCCGGGCTGGTCGTAGCGCGCGTCGATGTAGTTGCTGGCGGTGAGCAGCGGCGGCAGAGGATGGTCGCGGAAAAGGATGACCGCCAGTCGAACCTTGTGTTCCTCCACCTGGCGCTTCTTCTGCGATACCCATTCCTCTTCGACCCACGCGGAGTTGGCCGCGTCGGGCGACCAGACCAGCAACGCCACGTCGCATTGCGCCAGCCCGTCCTTGATCCTGCGCACGAAATTCTCGCCAATGCCGATATCGACTTCGCAGAGCCAGGGAGTGAATCCCGCGCCGGTCAGGCCGTCGGCGAGGCGGTGCACGAACTCCGCGTCTTTGGTGCTGTGCGAAAGGAAGACGCGCATGCCGGCCTGGGCTTGCGGTTGTGCGGCAGACGAGGGCACCATGAGCGATTGCCTAAGTGGCGGTGAGCGGCGCCGAACTGGACGCAACGGTTATACCATGCCCGACTGCCTTCCGGTCGGCCCATCACCGCGCGCTGCGGCAGGCGTCACTGACAAACGATCTGCGCAACATTTGGAATTAAATGGGCCACTGTGTGGAGTAGGATAGCCGGCCTGTCTCCTCCCTATCGCGCCGCGTAGCGGGAATAGATTCCGACCGTTCTTCCTCCAGAGCATTTACGACTGTCTTCTCCTCAGGAACCAATTCACTGCGCCGGACGGCAAGGAGGGAAAGCCATGCACCGCAAAGCGCGATTTGCCAATGTGATCTTCGATCCGAGCCTGCAACCGAAAAATGCAGTGCTCGCGATCCTTCTCCTGCTGCTATTTCTCATCTTTGTCTTCTTGTTCCTGACTGTGACGCAGGCACAGGCGCAGGAGCAGAAGCAGACGGCGGTCCCGGCAACGGCCCGCCAAGCCGCGAGCATGCCGCAGTTCGCGGCGCGTCTGCACTCGGCTGCACGACAGCCCCACATCTATCAGCCGAAGGCCTCATTCAGGAATCCCGGAGGTATGCTGCAACGCGGCTGGCTGCCGGACGACGACACGCTCTACTCCAACGGTCCCATCAACGGGACCGTCGATGCCTGGACCATCAACTCCGGTTTCGTGGTCAGCAACAGCTTCACCGTGCCCAGCGGCGGAGGATATGCGAACGGGCTGAACTTTGGCGCGTGGGCTGACCCCGGCGATGTGTTGCAGTCCGTGCAGGTCTCCATCACCTCGTCGGAATTCGGCGGCTCGACCTACTACAACGCGACCGTGAACTTTACCCAGAGCAACTGCTCGACGAATCAATACGGCTTCAACATCTGCACCGAGAGCAGCGACAGCAGCTTCGGCAACCTGAACCTCGCGGGTGGAACGTACTGGTTGAATCTGGCCAATGCCGTGGTCAGCAGCGGCGATCCGATCTACTGGGATGAAAACTCCGGGGCGGGATGCGATTCGGAGGGGTGTCCGTCTTTGGCTTCGGAGAACTCGGTGGGAACGATTCCATCGGAGGCATTCACCATCCTGGGCAGTGCGACAACCACCACCATCACCTGCGCCGCCCCACCGCCCGATGAAAAACCGGCAGAGCCGGCCAACGTGAAGACTGCCGCACCCTCGCCGACGCAGACTTACCAGGTGATCTACAACTTCACCGGCGGCGTGGATGGGAACTCGCCCAACGGGTTGGTGATCGATGCCGCAGGCAATCTCTACGGAACTACGCCCGGCAACTATCTCGGAGGGGGCACGGTGTTCAAACTTGCTCCCAGGGCTTCGGGATGGACGTACACCCGCCTGTATGCGTTCTCTGGCCCGGATGGCAGCAATCCCGACAGTACACTCGCGCTGGCTGCAAACGGCACCTTATATGGCACGACGAACAGCGGAGGCGCCTACGGCAACGGGGTGCTCTTTGGCTTATCTCCTCCCGCGCATATCGTGGGGAGTGTCTTCAGCAACTGGACGCAAAGCCTGCTCTACAGCTTCACCGGAGGGACCGATGGTGGGGGGCCGGGCGGAGCTCTGGTGCTCGACAGCTCGGGCAACATCTACGGAGCTGCCCACGGGGGCGGCGTCAATGGCGGCGGGACGGTCTATGAGTTCAGCCATGGAGGCATGCAGGTCCTGCACGCCTTTCCCGCCTTCAGTGGTGATGGCATTACTCCGCTGGGCGTGATCACTGGCGCCGGCGGTCTATACGGTCTTACCTACAGCGGCGGCGCCAATCAATCGGGCACGGTCTACACGCTGGCCGGAGGCTACAACATCCTCTACAACCTCGGCTCCCCGAATGACTTAGAGGCCGCGCCAGCGGGGAACCTGGCAGCGGATGAAGCTGGGAACCTCTATGCCAGTGCCACAAATGCTACTTTGGTGAACAATTGCTACTTAATCTGGGGCGGCTACATCTTCGAGCTGACGTACCCGGATTGGACGCCGGAGTACTTGGCGAGCTGGCAGCGGCTCGACAGCAACTTGTATGCCTTGGTGACCCCGGATGGTTCGGGTAACGTTTACGGCACGGTAGTCCCGGGATATTCAGACGGCGAAGTCTTCAAGCTGTCCTGCTGCTGGACCTATACCACGCTGCATCAATTCACCGGCAGCCCCGATGGTGCAAACCCCGCCGCGCCGGTCGTGATGGATGCGCTAGGCAACATTTACGGCACAACCACAGGCGGGGGCGCCAACGGGTACGGCACGATCTGGAAGATTTCGCCGTAATCGTCTCTGCGGTCCAGGGCGACATTCCGAGACGGGATGTCGCCCCGGTTCAGCGCGCCCGCCATTTCGCTCGATTTCTTTGAGCCAGCCAAGGAGGCTTCCGTGCACGGCAAGAATCAATTTCGCATTCTCTCGACATTCCAAGGCGCAGCCACGACGCTGCTGGCGATCGCCTTTGTGTTTGCACTCACGCTGATCGCAATCCCAGGGGCACAGGCCCAAACGTTCTCCGTGATTCACAATTTCTCCGGCGGGGCCGACCAGGGGAATCCTGATGCCGGCCTGACGATGGATGCTGCCGGAAATCTCTACGGAACAACTTGCGGAGGTCTGTGCTTGGTGGGCGCGACTAACCTGGGCACCGTGTTCAAGCTTTCGCAACGAGGCGCCGGCTGGACCTTCAACACGCTCTACTATTTTCGCGGAGGCGCTGACGGTGCTGCTCCCTATTCCAGAGTCATCCTCGGCCCCGACGGCACTCTTTACGGCACAACCTATCTGGGTGGCGGGAACGGCTGCGGCGGCGCCGGATGCGGGACTGTCTTCAATCTGCAACCACCGGCAAACTCAGTTACGCCTTCCATTTTTGGCGGCTGGACGGAGACGGTGCTCTATTCATTCCAGGGAGGCAGCGATGGTGCGTCTCCGGTACTCGGCGATCTGGCTTTTGACAGCGCGGGAAACATCTACGGCACCACGGCGGCGGGCGGGGCTTATAACGCGGGTACGGTTTTCAAACTTATGCGCTCCGGCAACAGTTGGAGCGAAAGCGTGCTGTACAGCTTCACCGGTGGAAGCGATGGTAGTGAGCCGCTTGGGGGCGTGATCCTCGACGGCGCCGGGAATCTGTACGGCACAACCATGTTGGGAGGCGAGGGCTTTTGCGCCTACGGATCTTCGTGCGGCGCGGTTTTTGAGCTGAGTCGGTCAGCATCGGGCTGGACCGAAACCGTTCTGCAGAGCTTTTATGGCGGCCGGGATGGCGGATACCCGATCGGCGGACTGGCGCAGGGTCGCTATGGAATCATCGGTACGACCAGCCTGGGAGGCGACAACGGAGGCGGCACGGCCTTCGTCCTGAACAACGAACTGTTTCTGTATAGTTTCAGCGGTAACAACAACTCTGTACCCTGGCCCGGACCGTGGTCCAGCCTGGTATATGGCGCGGTCGGCGCTCCCGGGGTGGCCTACGGTACCACCTTCGCGGATGGCGCCTACAATGCCGGCTCGGTTTTCTACCTCTACGGATGTGCGGGGTGGACCGCCGACTCTCTGCATGATTTCACCGGCGGTCAGGACGGAGCCTATCCGGTCGGCAGCGTGGTCTTTGATGGGGCCGGCAATTTGTACGGCACCACCGCCGAAGGCGGCAGCTACGGCAACGGAGTGGTGTTTGAGATTGCGGGCGCGGGCAACTCGCCGGCACGGTCTTCCGGCTGCGCTGCTGGCCAGTGATTCAGTGGTCCGATGACTGTCTCGGCTCGCGCCCGCGAGACGCTGCCTTCTGTTGCTTGGGCAGGGATTTTCTGCTGAGCGGTTAGCTCTGCGGCTTCTCCGCTGCCCGCATCTTCCACAGCATCTGCCGCAGCATGCCCAGCCACAGCTCGGCGTCTTTGGATGTTAGATTCAACCGTCGCACCATGCGGCGGACGCGCTCTTCGGTTGATGCGATGGCGATGGGGTTGACGTAACCGCTGAGGTGCAGCGCCTCCAGCAGCACTGTCGAGATGCGTTCGACCTCGCCGGCGGTGGCGCGCCTGCCGGTCGCTTCGGTTTCGCCTTTCCCGCCGGCGCGCTCGCTCGATTTGCTTGCGAGGGCTTTTGCCGCTTTTGTATCCCGCACCAGCTCGTAGAGGCACACGGCAACCGCCTGGCCGAGGTTCATCGAGATGTGCTGCTCGCGCGTGGGAATGCGCAGGAGCCAGTGGCAGTGGCTGAGATCGTCATTGGACAGCCCGGTCTTCTCGGTGCCGAACAGCAGCGCGACCCGGCCTCCAGCCCCGCGCCCCAACCCCGGGCCGGGCGCGAGTTCCTTGCGAATGAGGCGCGCACCGTACTCCAGGCGGCGCAGTGCATGATGCAGTTCGCGGTGACGCACGGCGGTGGTGCCGACCACCAGGGTGCAGTCGGCAACCGCATCGGCGACGCTCTTGCACTCTTGGGCATTGGACAGCAGCGGCGCGGCCCCAACCGCTGAGCGCGCTTCCCGGAAGGCAACGGCGTACGGATTGACGACACGAAGATGAAGAAAGCCGAAGTTGCTCATGGCGCGCGCCGCCGCGCCGATGTTGAGCGGATTGCGCGTACCTACTAGGACCACTCGTAGATGATCGGCGGGTTCGAGCATTCGGCAATCAGTTTAGCAATCACCGGGGAGCGCAAGCGGCTAGCACCCCGGCGAATGCAACTCCTGGCTGCACGGAGATGGGAAACCACGTACAGAAATGTCGCAAACACCTGCACAGCATTACCTGAAACATGCTGCAAAGATTGGATTTACTGTGGCACTACGGTTGCATCATCCCCAGTGGCCTCACGTCCTTATGGGGCCGATCCGGGTCTAAGCTTCAACCGAATCCAAAAGGAGGGTTCGATCTTGAAACTGCGTATCGTTTCGCTGTCACTGCTTGCCCTGTGCTTGGTGGCTGTTCCGGCCGTGGCGCAGGTAATCTATTCCAACGGGCCGATCAACGGCACAA
>Ga0335081_10000295_pt1 | contig 93298 bp, 74 predicted proteins | sample Lox_Sample_35_FD_206713 | JGI IMG/M metagenome (GOLD analysis project Ga0335081, IMG submission 206713) | Soil microbial communities from Loxahatchee National Wildlife Refuge, Florida, United States - Lox_Sample_3.5 | ecosystem: Environmental > Terrestrial > Soil > Wetlands | place: USA... | reverse complement strand
GCCGCGCATCTTCCGCGCTGGCTCCATGACTACAACTGGCACCGTCCTCATGCTAGCCTCGGCGGTGCTCCACCCATCTCCCGTTCCGGTCTGGATCGGAACAACGTGTTGATACATGACATCTAGTCACTCGCCACTCATCACTCGCTTGCCCCGAGGAGGGCCGAGGGGCCACTGCAGTTCTAATATACAGTTACGCGATTAGAAATCGCCCTAAGTCATTGAAAACACAGGGCCGAGACCATGTCTAATATATAGTTCCGCGGTGCGCAGCACGCGAGGAGAACGCGATGAAGCTGGCGATGGATGCGATCGGGCGGGTGAAGTCGAAGGTGGTTGAGGGCAGGGACGAGGGCTGGGGCGAGGTGACGTCGGAGCTCGAGATCGATGACAGGTTTGCAGCCGGGCTGCGAGGGATCGAGGATTTCTCGCACGTGGTGGTTGTGTTCTGGATGCATCAGGCGTCATTCGATCCGGCGACGAATCTGGTGCGGTGTCCGCGCGGACGCCAGGACATGCCCGAGGTGGGAATCTTCGCGCAGCGCGCGAAGCATCGGCCGAACCCAATTGGAATCACGGCCGTGCGTTTGGTCGAGCGGCGAGGGAACGTTCTGGTGGTGCGAGGGCTCGATGCGATTGACGGTTCGCCGATCGTCGACATCAAGCCGTACGTCGCCGCGTTCGACCGAGTGGAGAACCCGATGGCGCCGGAATGGATGGCGCGATTGATGCACGATTATTTCTGATGTCAGCGCGAAGATGCTGACCTGAAGGGCAGCGCACATGCGGAACGCCAACTCAATTCGCCAGCTTGATCGCGGCAAGTTTTCGAATCGCGGCCAAGTCCGACGCCGACTTCACCACGAGGCGGATTCCCGTGCCTTCCGTGTATCTCGGGGCACCCTCGATCAGGTTGGCGACGTGCTTCGGAAGATCGCTTTGCCGGGCGGCTTTCACGGCCCTGTCGCCGAGAATAAACACCACGCGGAAACACCCCTTGCACGGAGAGAGGTGGACGATAGTTCGCTTCTTCAATTTCAGGCGCAGAGCCCATCCGTACTTGGGCGAGATCGATTTCCACTCCTCGGTGGCGACACCATGCTCGTCCGCGAGCCAATCGACAAACTGGTTCCATGGTTTCGCGCTCGAGCCCAGCGCAGCGGAAACTTCCGCCGGCGTGGGCACCTCGAGCTTGCCGATAAATGCGTTGGGAACGTCCATGTGGGTCCTGCGTGGACGATAGTCGATATCCGGACGCGGCGCAACAAGGAGGCCAGTTGCGGCCGCTTTCATCTGTTGTTGTTTTCTTGCGATCGAAAAGTGGATTTGACATGCGGGCGAGTTGTGGACATAATGCGTAGTACGCCGATTCTCCCGGAGGAAGTCGAGCGCCTTGCGGACCGGCCCGAAGTACATCTTTGTTACGGGCGGCGTAGTTTCCTCTCTCGGAAAAGGCGTTGCGGCGGCTTCGGTCGGATGCCTGCTCGAAAGCCGCGGCCTGAAAGTCACCCTCCAGAAGTGCGATCCCTACTTGAACGTCGATCCCGGGACAATGTCGCCCTATCAGCACGGCGAAGTGTTTGTGACGGACGACGGCGCGGAGACGGATCTCGATCTGGGGCATTACGAGCGGTTCACGTCCGCGCGGCTGACGCGCGACCACAACTGGACCACCGGACGAATCTACGAATCCATCATCGCGAAGGAGCGGCGCGGGGATTACCTGGGAAAGACGGTGCAGGTGATTCCGCACGTGACCGACGAAATCAAGGCGGCGTTCCGGAAGGTGGCGGACGACGTGGATGTGGTGATCGTCGAAATCGGCGGCACGGTGGGAGACATCGAGTCGCTGCCTTTTATGGAAGCGATCCGGCAGATGCGGCTCGAGCTGGGCGCGGAGAATGTGGTGTTCGCGCACCTGACCCTGGTGCCGTTCATCGCCACGGCGGGCGAGCTGAAAACGAAGCCGACGCAGCACAGCGTGAAAGAGCTGCTGAGCATCGGAATCCAGCCGGACCTTCTGATTTGCCGGAGCGACCGGCCGCTGGGCGCGGATTTGAAGGCAAAGATCGCGCTTTTCTGCAACGTGGCCGAATCGTGCGTCATTTCGGCGCCCGACGTAGCGAACATCTACGAAGTGCCGATGTCGCTGGCTGCGGAAGGGCTCGACGAACAGATTTTGCGGTTGCTGCACGTCGAGGCGCCGCCGCGCGACCTGAGCCGATGGCTTGCGATGCTCGAAACGCTGGAGCATCCGCAGGGCGAGGTGCACATCGGCGTGGTGGGGAAGTACGTGCAGCTCGAGGATGCTTACAAGAGTTTGCGCGAGGCGCTGATGCACGGCGGCCTGGCGAACCGGCAGCGGACCGTGATTGAGTGGATCGAAGCGGAAGAGATCGATTCGCCGGCGACGGCGGAGCGGCGGCTGCGGCACGTCGACGGGATTCTGGTTCCTGGCGGATTCGGGAAGCGCGGAATCGCGGGGATGGTTCACGCGATTACGTACGCGCGCGAGAAGAAAGTGCCGTTTTTCGGGATCTGCCTCGGGATGCAGTGCGCGACGATCGAATACGCGCGGCAGGTGACGAAGCTCGACCGCGCGGATAGCACGGAATTCGATCCTTCCACGCCGAATCGCGTGATTTACAAGCTGCGCGAATTGCTGGGCGTCGACGAGATGGGTGGCACGATGCGGCTGGGCGCGTGGCCATGCCGGCTCGAGCCGGATTCGTTTGCAGCGAAGGCGTACGGCGCGACGGAAATTTCCGAGCGGCATCGGCATCGGTACGAATTCAATTGCGAATACGAGAATACGTTGACGCGCGCGGGATTCCGCATCACCGGGCGGACACCGGACGGCGTGTACGTGGAAATCGTGGAAGTGCCGGATCACCCGTGGTTCGTCGGGTGCCAGTTCCATCCGGAGTTCAAATCGAAGCCGTTGGCGCCGCACCCGCTATTTGCTGCGTTCATACGCGCGAGCCTGGCGAACCGGCGCGAGCGGCTGGGCGTTTCCACAACGGAGACGCGTGCGCGGGCGGCGGATCCATCGGCGGACTAGGCAAGCCTGCGTGCGATTTTCGGCTCCATCAAGTCCTGATGTCTCATCCGGATGTTTCGATTAGCCCCCCGATGCGTCCGGGCACACGAATGCGCAGGCGTGGATTGCGTGATTTGAAATGGGGAACGCGGCGCCGTCAGGCAGCCGTGAGGTATTGCCAGGCGCTTCCGGTCAACTTCACCTGGAAGACTCCACCCTCGTCCGCGTGAAGGAAATATTCGCCCTGCGGAATTCGGTGGGCATGCGCCGACCGCACCGAGCACTTCGCCCAGCGCACCGGAGGCGCGCCTCTACCATGCCGCTTGAGCTCCGGGACCAACTGGAGCCCGTAGTTCACCCGGTATTCGACCCCCGTCGCCCGGGTGGGCACTAACCGCCCTGTTCCCTGTCGCTTACGCGCTTGTCTGCTCATATTAACTTCGATGCAAAAGGCCTCTCAAAAGATTCCCGGCGCCGGATGCCCCGCATACCGGGTTTTATAAGCTATTGAAAATGCAAATGTTATCATAAATCGTGCCGCTTGGATAGCCCTAAATTGCGGCCAGTTTCGCTTCTGGAAGGGTGCCGCCCCGATCCCATCGCCTGCGCTCGGCATTGCAAAAGCGACAGAACCTGCATAGGCTTGAGCGTTTGGCGGGGGTCGCAGAGGCGGCGTGGCGCTTTCACACAGCTTCATGATCGGCAAGATACGCGTCGGCGGGGATGCACCGCTCTTCGTGATTGCGGGGCCATGCGTGATCGAGAGCGAGGCGCACGCAATGAATACCGCCGAGCATCTGCGCGCCGCGGCAGAAGAGCTCGGATTCCCGCTGATCTTCAAGGCTTCGTACGACAAGGCGAACCGATCGTCGGTGTCGTCGTACCGAGGGCCGGGGCTTGAAGAGGGGTTGCGCATCCTCGCGAAAATCAAGCAGCGCACCGGGCTCCCGATTCTGACGGACGTGCACGAAGTGTCGCACGTGACGCGCGCGGCGGAAGTGTGCGACGTATTGCAGGTACCGGCGTTTCTCTCGCGGCAGACGGACTTGCTGATGGCGATCGGGCGGTCCGGACGCGTGGCGAACATCAAGAAGGGGCAGTTTCTCTCGCCGAAGGAAATTGGCAACGCGGCGGAAAAGGTGGCGAGCACGGGGAACGAGAAGATTATTCTGACGGAGCGCGGGAGCTCGTTCGGGTATCAGAACCTGGTGGTGGACATGCGGTCGTTTCCGATCATGCGAAAATTTGGCTATCCGGTGGTTTTCGACGTGACGCACTCGGTGCAATTGCCGGGCGGCGAAGGAAAGTCGAGCGGCGGGCAGCCGGAGTTCATCGAGCCGCTGGCGCGTGCTGGAACGGCGGCGGGCATCGACGGCGTGTTCCTCGAGGTGCACGAGAATCCGGCGAAGGCGCTTTCCGACGGCACGAATGCGCTGCCGCTGGACCACTTCCGTCCGCTGATGCGAAAGCTGATGCGCCTTTCGACGATGGTCCGTGAGTGGGAGAGTTCATGAGCGCACCGAACCAGGGAAAAGCGCGCGCCGGGGCGACGGCGAGCCACGCGCTTGCAACCGCGAAGCGCGTGCTGCAGATCGAAGCGGATGCGGTGGCGGGCCTGATCGACCGGCTCGATGAACGCTTCGAGCGAGCGGTTGAGCTGCTATTCGTGTGCAAGGGGCGGGTAGTGGTGACCGGTCTGGGAAAATCGGGGCTGATCGGGCGGAAGATTTCGGCGACGCTGGCGAGCACGGGAACGCCGTCGCTGTTCCTGCATGCGGCGGAAGCGTTGCACGGCGATTTGGGAATGCTGACGGGCGACGACGTGCTGCTGGCGATATCGCAGAGCGGCGAGACGGAGGAGTTGGTCGAGCTGCTCGAATCGGTGAAGCGCCTCGGGATTCACTTGATCACGCTTACGGCGCAGGGGCGGTCGACGCTGGCATCGGCGAGCGAAGTGGTGCTGGATATCGCGGTGAAGGAAGAGGCATGCTCGCTGAATTTGGCGCCGACGGCGTCGACCGCGGCGGCGCTGGCGATGGGCGACGCGCTGGCGATTTCGCTGCTCGAGCGGCGCGGTTTCAAGGAGGAGGATTTTGCGGCGCTGCATCCCGGCGGCCGGCTGGGGAAGAAGCTGCGGCGCGTGGAGTCGTTGATGCACGCGGGAGAGGACGTGCCGCGGGTGCTGGCGTCAACGAACATGCCCGATGTGATCTACGAGATGAGCCGCAAGGGCCTGGGCTTGACGGCCGTGACCGAAGCCGACGGGCGGCTGCTGGGGATCATCACGGACGGCGACCTTCGCCGCGTGATGCAGAATCGCAGGCAGAACGTGCTGGATCTCTCGGCGGCGGATTGCATGACGCGCAATCCAGTGACGCTGCCTCGCAGCGAACTGGCCGCGAGCGCGCTGCGGTTGATGGAGGAGAAGAAGATTACTTCGGTGCTCGTGGTCGACGAGGACGGACGGCTGGAAGGCGTGGTTCACATCCACGATTTGTGGACGTTGCAACTCTTCTGACATAGCACATGGGTGCAGTCAGCGAGAAGATGAATCTGGAGTGCAGCCTGGATGGCGATACGTGAACTGAAATTTCCGGCGGTGGCGATGCGGCGCGCGCGCAAGGTCCGCGTGCTGCTGATGGACGTAGACGGGACGATGACGCCGGGCGTCGTGTGCCTGCAGGGATTTCCGGACGGCAGCGTGGTGGAAATGAAGGTGTTCAATGCGCACGACGGGGCGGGAATCAAGCTTGCGGGCATCATGGGCATTCGGACCGGACTGATCACGGGGCGCGATTCGCTGGCGACAGCGCGCCGCGCGCGGGAAGCTTCGATGGAGTTCGTGATTCAGGGGCAGCCGAAGAAGCTCGAGGCGTATAAGGCGACGCTGGTGCGAGCGGGTGTGACGGACGAAGAAGTCGCCTACGTGGGCGACGATCTACCGGACCTGCCGCTTCTCGAGCGGGCCGGGCTCGCGGTCGCGGTGGCCAACGCAGTTTACGACGTGAAGCGCGCCGCGCACTACGTTACGGTGGCGAAGGGCGGGGAAGGCGCCATCCGCGAAGTCGTGGAGCTGATCCTCAAGTCGCAAGGGAAGTGGAAGAAGGCCATTCCGAAGGCGCTCGCGTAAGCCCGGAAATGCCGAGAAAGTGAATGTCAAGCGCAGTCGCGGACCTTGAGGACGGTTTTGCCAGGGGCGCGGCCGACGGGGCTGCGCTCGAATGCGGTCCTGGCCTGCGCGAGCGGGATGATTCGAGAGACGACGGATTTCAGTGCGCCCGCGTCCACTAACTTCGCGAGTTCGATCAAGTCATTGCGATTCGGTTCGACGATGAAGAAGACGCCGCGAACGCCGAATTCGGCAAGCTTGGCGGCCGGCAGCGGCGCACGCAAATTGATCATGACGCCGCCCCTGCGAAGCACCTTCCACGAACGGTCCTGAGTGTCTCCGCCGATCGTATCGAGAACGAGGTCCTGATTCGCCAGATGCTCATCGAAACGCTCGGATGCGTAGTCGATGACTCTGTCTGCGCCCAGGCCACGCAGGAATTCCGCGTCCTTCTTCTGAGCCGTGACGGAAACGTGAGCGCCGCGCCAGCGAGCCAGTTGAACGGCGAAGACGCCGACGCCTCCGGCGGCGCCGTGGATCAGTACGTTCTGGCCGCGCGTCAGATTGCCGTGCGTTAAAAAGGCTTGCCAGGCGGTGAGTCCGGATAGCGCCATGGCCGCGGTATGGCAATAATCGATGGTCGAGGGTTTCGGAGCGAGGTTCGCGGCGCGAACCGCGATGTATTCCGCTGCGGCGCCGTCACGAGGAAAATCCGTGAGACCGTAGACCGCATCTCCCACGCGAACGTCCTTAACTTCCGAAGCGACTGTTTCCACGACGCCGGCAACCTCGTGCCCCGGGATGCTTGGGATTCGGCGCGAGCCATCGGCGTTCGTGTAGGTTTCGTCCCATTCGAGTTCGGTCGGAGTGATGCCCGTGGCGCAGACGCGCACGATCGCGTCGCCCGGGAGTTGCCTGGGAAAAGGCGCGTCCTCGTATTGGATTTGCGCAGGGCCGCCGCGCCCCTGGATGCGGGCCGCTTTCATGACCGAAGGCAGGGGACTTCTGCTGGTTGCTGCTGCGGAGTCAGCTCGGTTCGTCATAGGTCACCTGAGTCTGCGGGCCGGGGCAGAGAACCGTCAGATTACCAAATTATTCGAACCGAAGGAATTCTCCACCACAAAGGCGAAATCGAGGCTGCGATTCGCGGCGAAGATCTCAGGAGGGCAACTGCGCGGATTCTTCCTTGACGCTGGAGCCGCTGCGCTGCAGAGCCTTCATACGGGAGGCGAGATTCACGATGCGGACGGCGGCATCCTCAACGCGAGCGCCGCGCGCGTGAATATTCGAGATCAGGTTGCGGTGTGCGTCCGTGTGCCCGGAAGCGGGACGATACGCCATGTAGGCGGAAAGGCTCTCGGCGGTCGCGAGACCAGGGCGCTCCCCGATCAATAGCACAAGGACTTTCGGCGCGAGCAGATCGCCGATGGCGTTCATGATGCCGACGCGGCAATAACGCACGGCGAAAGAACGACCGATCGACCATCCGCGAGCGAGAACTTGCTGATGCAGAAGCGGGAACAGCGCGGGCACCTGCGCCGCGACAGCCGCGACGGATAGACCGTCTCCGATGACTACCTGGAAGTCGGGCGCTTTCGGGCAGTTTTCGGCGATGAGGTTCGCGGCGGCATCGGCGAGACTGCGGCCGAGATCGGGACGAAGCAAGAACTGCGATTTCGATTCGGCACGACTCGAAACCTGGAACAGAGTCCACTGCTCAACGAAGGCGGGCGGAAAATCCTTGTGCAAGTCGAACTCGTCCCAGACCGCGTCCACAGCGCTTGCGTGCGCGGCGCGAAGCTCCAATTCCATTTGCGTGGTGTAGGCGGCGCCGCGGTCGACAAAGATGCGCGCGGGAGTGCGGGCACGGATTTTCTGGACGATGACAGGCCATGAGGAGGGTGATACGAGATTGTGATCGTCGTCCATTTTGCCGTCAGGCCGGCGACGCTGGGGCCGACAGCACGCCTTCGAGGCCGTGCAAGAGTTTTTGGCGCTTGCCGGCATCGAGCGCCATGGGTTGACCCTCGCGATAGATGCCGGCTTGCTCGAGCCAGACGAGAAACTCCGGCGCCGGGCGCAAGCCGAAGATCTTGCGGACGGCGAGCGCGTCATGAAAACTGGTGGACTGGTAATTCAGCATCACGTCGTCGGCGCAGGGCACTCCCATGAAGTAATTGCAGCCGGCGGCGGCGAGCAGGAGCATGAGATTGTCCGCGGAATTCTGATCGGCGGCGGCGTGATTCGTGTAGCAGACATCGCATCCCATCGGCAGGCCGAGCAACTTTCCTATGAAATGATCTTCGAGACCGGCGCGAATGATCTGGCGCTCGTCGTAGAGATACTCGGGGCCGATGAAGCCGACCACGCTGTTGACAAGGAATGGATCGAAGGCGCGCGCGACGCCGTAAGCGCGGGCTTCGAGCGTCAACTGATCGACGCCGTGATGGGCCTCGGCGGAAAGAGCGCTGCCCTGGCCGGTTTCGAAGTACATGACCTTTTCGCCGGCCCACGAAACGCTGCGCGTGCGGTGATGTTCGAGGACGCGGTCGCGGCCTTCGCGGAGCATGGCGAGATTGATGCCGAAGCTGGTGTTAGCGGCCTGAGTGCCGGCGACCGACTGAAAGAGCAGATCGACGGGCGCGCCTCGATCGAGGCACGCGAGCTGAGTTGTGATGTGCGCGAGGCAGCAGGCTTGCGTCGGTATGTCGAACGCGGTGATCAAGCGATCGAGGGCGCGCAGAATCGCCGCGACGTCGTCTACGGAATCCGCGGCGGGATTCACACCGATGACGGCGTCACCGCAACCGTAGAGGAGGCCGTCAAACGCGGAAAGCAGGATACCGCCGACATCATCGGATGGGTGATTCGGTTGCAAGCGAATACCGAGGACGCCGCGCTCCCCCATCGTGTTCCGGCAGCGCGTGACATTGCGAATCTTGGAAGCTGCGAGGACAAGATCTTTGTTGCTCATGAGCTTCGCCGCGGCCGCGGCCATCTCCGGCGTGATGGCCCATTTCAAGGACTTCAATTGCGCCTCGGTGGTGTCGCTTGCGAGGATGAACTCGCGAAAGTCGCCGACGGTCATGCTGCGGATGGGAGCGAAGGCCGAGGAGTCGTGCGAATCGAGAATGAGGCGAGAGACCTCGTCCGTTTCAGGCGGAATGACCGGGTGATTCAGCAGATCGAGCAGCGGCAGGTCCGCCAGGGCGCGCTTTGCGGTGACGCGCTCGCGTTCCGAAGCGGCCGCGATTCCGGCGAGCTGATCGCCGGATTTTTCCTCATTCGCTTTCGCGAGCAGTTCGCGCAGATCGGAGAAGCGGAAGGTTTCGCTCATGGCCGATGCCGGTAGTATCGCCGGGACTGCGTTCGAAGGAAAGCGGGGCGAAGGGGCGATTAGCCGCGCTGATTGCGCCGGCTGGCAGCGGCGAGTTGCGCCGTAGCGGAGGAGCGACGATCGGACGTTGAAGCGCCACGAGCGGCTGCCGCTGCGGCATTTTGCTCCAGGTGGAGGAGGTAATCGGAGTAAGGACCCTTGAAATCCTCCACGCGGCCCTTTTCGACGTGCCAGATGCGCGTGGCCACTTCGTCGATCACGTCATAGTCGTGCGTCACGAACAGGACCGTGCCGTCGTAGCGCTGCAACGCTATGTTCAGGGCGTTGATCGACTCGAGGTCCAGGTGGTTGGTGGGCTCGTCGAGCACCAGGACGTTCGGCTTTTGAAGCATGAGACGGCAGAAAATCAGGCGCGCGGCCTCGCCGCCGGAGAGCGTTTGCGTCATCTTCATGGCATCGTCGCCGCTGAAGAGCATCTGGCCGAGGACGCCGCGCAATTCTTCCTGCGACGCCATCGGCTTGAACTGGTGCAGCCACTCGATGGCGACGGCGCCCCTGGCGATCGTCTCGGAATGATCCTGCGCGAAGTAACCGACCGCGACGTTGTGGCCCCAGATGACCTGTCCGGCGTCGACGGGGAATTGATGATCCGAGTCGTCGATGAATCCGGGCGCGTTGCGGATGAGCGATTTAAGGAGCGTGGTCTTGCCCGCGCCGTTGCGTCCCATGACAGCGATCTTTTCGCCGCGGGCCACGCTCGCCGTGAACGGCAAAATCACCTTCACGCCGTCGTACGATTTCGTCACGCTCTTGGTCTCGAGCGGATGCTTTCCGGAATGCTGATCCATCTGGAAGCGAATGAACGGCCGCGCGATATTGGATTTCGCGAGCTCGGTGGTCTTCAGGCGTTCGACTTCCTTCTTGCGTGAGGTGGCCTGCGCCGAACGCGTGCCGGCAGAAAAGCGCGCGATAAATTCATTCAGCTGCGCGATTTTCTTTTCGCGCTGCGCGTTCTCCGATTCGATGCGCGCGCGGATCGACGTCTTCGCGACGACCATGTCGTCGTAGCCGCCGTTGTACATGATGACGGTTTCGTAGTCGATGTCGGCGGTGTGTGTGCAGACGCTGTTGAGGAAGTGGCGGTCGTGCGAGATAACGATGAGGACGCCCTCGTAGTCGCAAAGGTAATCTTGGAGCCAGTGGACTGAATCGAGGTCGAGGTGATTCGTGGGCTCGTCGAGCAGCAGGGCCGGCGGGTTACCGAAAAGCGCTTGCGCTAGCAGGACGCGAACCTTCTGGCCGCCCTGCAATTCGCGCATCTTGCGCTCGTACAGATTTTCTTCGAGGCCGAGGCCGTCGAGGAGGACGGCGGCGTCCGCTTCGGCTGAATAGCCGCCCTCTTCGCCGACGATTCCTTCGAGCTCGGCGAGGCGGATACCATCCTTGTCCGTGAGTGACTCATGCGGCTTGGCGTGCAGAGCCTCGCGCTCGACGAGCGCCTTCCAGAGCGCGGCGTTGCCCATGATGACGGTGTCGATGACGCGAAAATCGTCGAAGGCGAACTGGTCCTGGCGCAAGACGCCGAGTCTTTTCGGCCGCGTGACGGTGCCCTGCGAAGGCTCCATCTCGTCGCAAAGAATTTTCATGAGCGTGGACTTGCCGGCGCCGTTGGGCCCGGTGATGCCGTAGCGGCGTCCCGAGACGAACGTGCAGGTGACGTCCTCGAAGAGGACGCGTTCGCCGAAGCGCATAGAGATGTTGTTGAGCGAAAGCACAGCCGTCCATTGTACTTCATCCAGCACGGTTGCGCAGGCGGCGTGGCGCTATTGCGGCGGGATGTTCGGGACGCGAAGTTCGTCCAGGATGGGCTTGGGGAGGCTTCTCACGGTGCTATTTGGGCGGCCTTGGAGATCGAAGACGATGATTTCGTTCTCGCCCGTTCGAAGCCATGGGCCGGGGACGTAGAGCGTTTGCTGTGGGCCGATGCTCCAGAATCTGCCGAGCGGATGGCCATTTACCCACGCCGCGCCCTTGGCCAAGGTGCGGGTGTCGAGGAACGTGTCGCCAATCTTGCTGAGGTTGAACGTGCCGCGGTAGAAGGCTGGACCGCTCATGGGCTGCTTGCGGAAGCGCACGCTTTGCAGGGAGCGCATCGGCAACGAATAGATTTCCCATCCGTGGACCTCGCGGCCGTCGAGCGAGACGGATTCGGTGATGCCCTTGCGGTCGGTGCGGAGGGCCTTCGTGAAATTGATGCGACCGGTGTTCTCGACGAGGATGTCGAGCGTAACCTCCGACGCACCGGCGTGGATCCGGAGCGAATCCTGGCTGAGGCGTCGATCGAGCACGCCGGCCAGCTTCTGATCTACGAACACCTCCGCGTAGTCGTGCAGCTCATGGATGCTGAGCTCGCCCTGAATGGGCCCCGTCACACGCGCGCGGTACAAGATGTAGCCGTAGGACTGGCCGAGGGCCTCCATGGGCTTGGGGCTGTCCGACATGACTGGAGGACCGAGGTTCTCCCAGAGCGGGCTCGCTTCCTTTAGCTGGATGGGTGGAACGGAAATCGTCGGCGCGCTTGCGGGTACGGGCGACAGGACCATGCCGGGGCGATGCTTCGCGATGATTTCTCGAAACGCGAAATACTTCTTTGTCGGGCGTCCCGACTCGTCGAGGGGCGCGTCGTAGTCGTAGCTCGTCGTCTGCGGCAGGTAGGCTTTGTCGAGGTTGGCGCCGTTCATGAAGCCGAAGCTGGTCCCGCCGTGGAACATGTAGAGGTTGATCGAATAACCCTGGTCGAGAATCCAATCGAGTTCCTTTTCCTGCTGCACGGCGTCCGTAGCTGCGTGTTTGCGGCCCCACTGGTCGAACCAGCCGTCCCAGTATTCGCCGGCCATCAGGGGCTGGTCAGGGCGGAAGTTCGCGAGGGTCTTGAATGCTTGAGGAGCTTCGCCCGGCCCGAAATTCACGACGGCGGAAAGATCGGGGAGTGTTCCATCGGGAAGTTCCTCGGGGCCGTCGGCCGTATAGAGCATCGCTTCACCGAGCCCGGCGTTCACGAGCGCGTCGCGAACCCCGGCGAGATATTGCTTGTCTTTGTCGAACGAGCCGTACTCGTTCTCGACTTGCACAGCGATAATCGGACCGCCGCGAGTGATCTGCAGGGGAGCCAACTCCTCGCCGAGGCGCTTGAGCCAACGCGTGGCTGGGACCATGAATTTCGGGTCGCCGCTGCGCAGAACGATGTCCGGGTCCGCAAGCAGCCACGCAGGGAATCCACCCAAATCCCATTCGGCGCAGGAATACGGTCCGGGCCGCAGGATCACGTAGAGACCTTCTTCCTGCGCGTCACGGATGAACGCGGCGACGTCATACTGGCCGCTGAAATTGTATGTTCCCGGCTTGAGTTCGTGGATGTTCCAGAAGACGTACGTGGATATCGTGTTTAGGCCCATGGCGCGCGCTTTCTTCAAGCGGTCGCGCCAATATTCGGGCGGGATGCGTTCGTAGTGCATTTCGCCCGAGATGATTTGAAAGGGCTTACCGTCCAGAACGAACTTCCTGTCTTCGATGCCGAACGTGTGTTTTGGAGCGATCTGCGGCACGCGGGCGAAAAGGAACAGCGGGAAAGCCAACGCGGCGGTAAGAAGAGGGCGAACGCCGAATTGTCGCAGCGCTCGCATCAATTGCCCACGGGCTCGGCTTCGAGAACTTTCACTTCGAACGGCTCCAACTGAAATTCGTGCGGCTGGCCTGCGTGTGCCGTCATAGCCGGCGTCGCACTGTCTTCTTTCCACGGACTTCGAAGGCGGAACTCGTGGGCTGCCCCGGCGGGCAGCTCGAACGCTTTCGCGACATCAATCGAAATGCTCTGGGGCCGATCCGAAGGATTTCGCAGAACAAGGATTCCTTCCCGCGGCGCCCACGAAGCCCAGCCGTAGACTTCGAGCTGCGCGGGATCACCACCTATCCAGTGGGTATCGACCAGAATGTCGGCGTTCGCCCGCGACCAATTGGCGGCCTCGGCCAAATCGTCCCAATCGTCTGAGGAGAGCAGCGACGGCGTGATGTACATCTCCTGAAGCTGCGTGCCCGTGCCGAAGTAATCGCGCACTTCGTTCTTGAAATCGTGCGTTGGATCGGAATCGAGATTCCGGGCGTGCTTCGCGAAGATCAAGCCGTGCAGCATGAGCGAATTCAGCGGATAGAGCGGGCCATCCATCACGACATGTTCGTAGGTGTCCGCGTCGCGATAGGTGATCCAACGCTCGCGATTCGGGCCCACGCCGAGAAAATCATGGTCGTCGCCACCGCGCCAGATCGAGTCGGCGTAGAGAAGCCAGAAAGGCGACGGGTAAGTGCCGGTGGTGAGATTGACGTAGAGATCGCGCTTTTGCGCGCGCAGCTCCGTGATCAGATTGATGGCGGCATCGAAGTCGCTGTCGAAATCGCTTCCGGGGAAGACGCGGTTTGCGTTGCCGGTGCCGTCGAATTTGAATTGATTCACGCCGAAGTCGCGCATCATGCGCAGGCAGGTATCGCGAAACAGTGCGTAGTATTTCGGGCCCGAAAGGGCCAGGCCGTTGTCGACGATCTCGTAGCCGGCGGCGCGCGCGGCCGCAACGCGTTCCTTTTTCGGCTCGCCGTAGCCGCCCCACGGCGACATCCAGATGCCCGGCTCGGCGCCATACTTTTCGGCTTCGGCACGAACCGCCGTCAGCCTATTGGGAAAGCCGGAATTGAACTGCCAAAGCGTCGCGGGATCGTCCCAGCCGTCGTCGAAGAGAAAAGACGAGAGTTTCACGCCGCGTTTCTGAGTGAGCTCCGTGTCGAACGCGCGAACCACATCGAGCGCCTGCTTTTCGTCATACCGATTGAAGTAGCCGAGGTCATACCAGGAGTTGTAGTGGAGGAATGTGCGGTAGGGGTGCGCGCGTTCGCGTTCGACATATCGCAGAAAGCCGCGGCGGAGTTGTCCATTCGCGGTGACGCCGATGACGCTGGAGTAGGTAACTGCATGTCCTTTTTTCAGCGGCAACTCGCGCTCGAGTTTGCAGCGGGCGCGGCCGAGCGCGACCCCGCATTCGGATAGAGGATGTTCGAAGCCTAGGAATATGGAGCCGTCCGCGACAGGCGATCCGCGAACCGCTCCTTCGACGTGCGCGTTCGGAAGCGCCCAATCGATCATGCGAATTTCGGCGATCGGAACATCGCGGTCCTTTGCCGAGAGCGTGACTTCGTTGCGAACGTAATTTGATGCGTCGCGGAGAATCACGCGCCACGTGACGTTCAACATTCCCGGCGGATCGCGAAATTGCATCACGACCGATTTTCCGGGCAGCCGCTCCGACAGCCGCGCAGCTTCCGGATTCGGCGTGAGGTCAACCGCCGTGGGGCCGGACGTCAAGGTCATATTCGACGGCATCAGCGCGCGGCCCTCGCCAACGATGAGGGCGAAGGGGTTCGGCGAAGCCGGGAGCGATCGATTGGCAAGCAAATCCTGAAATTGGCCGCCGCGCACGGTTCTGTTTGATAGCTGCCAGCTTGCGGCCAGGACTGTGTTCGAAAGCGAGAAGCCGTCGGGTGTAATTTGAACCTGCGCACGTCCCGGATTCGGCTCGAAAAAGACAGGAGTCTTTTCCTGCGCAGCAACCGCGACCGCCGCAGCAAGCCCCAAAGCGAGGCAGAGGACCACTCGATGAACGTAGTTTGCTTGCAAGGCCGTCATAGGGATGGAGACTCCGTCGCCACGGTCATCGTTGGGGGCGAAGGCTTCGCCACGAGCGACCCTATCAGCATGCCGGCCCCCGCAAGCACAAACGCGCCCAGCCCCGCATAGCTCGCCGGCGTCTTGAAGAAGAAAAAGCCGATGGTCGCGATTGCGCCGCCAGCCATTGCGAGGTATCCGCCCAGCGTCGATGCGCGTTTCCAGAAAAGTCCGGCGATCACGGTCACGAGCGTACCCGAAAGATAGATGGACGCGGTGATGTTCAAATAAAAATAGGTCGGGCCGGGCAACGTATACCACAGCCCCCAAACCATCACGAAGATGCTTACGAATAAGTTCGCGACGCGATTGAGCACCACCTGTTGCGTTGAAGTCATTGGCTTGCGCCGCAGCGGCAGAATAATGTCCTGAGCGAGAATGGAGCTCCAGCCCAACAGGTACGAACTGTTGACGGACATCGTCGCCGCAAGCATTCCGGCAACCACGAGGCCGAGGACGCCAGAGGGAAGCACGGTGGCTAGCATGCGAGGCATCGCCTCGAGCGAATTCTGGTTGGGACCGAGCAAGGCCAGCGCCGCGATTCCCCACATCATCGGCATCATGCCGCGGCCCAGAAATATGAAACCCGCCCAGGAGAAGACCTTCTTGCTGATCTCGGGGCTCTTGGTCGAAAACGTGCGCATGGCCGTGGTCTGCCAGCAGGTGTGGACCGCGAGCCAAACCAGGACCTGAAACATGATGTAGGCCCAGCCGTAATCATGATTCGCGATCGGACTGAAGCCGCCCGCGCCCATGGTGTGCTGGACGGCGTCGTACATGTGTTGGAGGCCGGCGGCGCGCACCGACCAGATCGTCACAAGAATCGTGCCAATGCTCAGCGCGACAAATTGAATGAAATCCGTGATGACGATCGAGACCATGCCGCCAAGCACGGTGTAAACCAGTTCGAGCAGCAGGATACCGGTCATCACGGCCTTGATGTGCGTCAGCGGAATGCCGGAGATGATCGCGAGGAACGTGCCTTCGACTTTCAGAAACACGCCCATGTTCAGAATGCCGCCCGTCGCGACCAGGATTCCCGTGAAGATCCGCAGTCTTCGGCTGAACTTCACTTCGAAGAATTCCGGCACGGTCATCAAGCGCATGGCGCGCAGGCGGCGGACGATGAATCCCGTTCGCCCTATGAAAATCATCACGAGTCCGGCGATAAGACCGTTGATGAACGAGGCATAGCCAGTCTTGTAGCCAAGCTCCGCATAGTACATGAACGTGATGGTGCCGATTTCGGTGGCTGCCAGCGTGGCGATTCCGATGAAGGTCCCCAACTCCCGTCCGGCAACGAGAAAATCCGCAATTCCGCCGACGAACTTTCGTCCGTACAGGCCGGTTGCGAAAGTGGCCACGACGTAGAGCACGACGATGGCCCAATCAAGCGTGGAGAAGTGTGTGGCCATCATCGGCGGTTCGCCTCAGCGCGAAGACCCGCGAACATGTCGCGCAGATCCTTCACGCCGCGAACCAGCACGATGACCGCAATCACGGCGAACGCCGATCCGGCGATCACGAAGTTCGCCATCCAGAAGATGTACCAGGCATTCATCGAAAGGTGGCGATTCTAGCCGAAAGGCGCGCGGTTGGCCCCTGATTTCCGCGCCTGCGCTACACTAAGCGGCCCATGCCGGACGGCAACTGGATCGACAAAGCAGTTATCCTGGCTCGAGGCGCCGGCTCTCGGATGAGAGCCAGTGCGGAAATTCGCCTTGATCCTGGCCAGTCTGCGATGGCGGACGTCGGTCTGAAGGCGATGATTCCCTTTGGGCGGCCATTTCTCGATTTCGTGTTGAGCGGCCTGGCGGACGAGGGCTTCCGTCAAGCATGCATCGTCATCGGACCTGAACACGACGTTGTGAGGGACTACTATCGGCGAGCTCAGCCGCGCCGCATGGACCTCCATTTTGCGATTCAGCAGAAGCCGCTGGGTACCGCGGACGCCGTCCTGGCCGCCGAAGAATTTGCCGGTGGGGACGAGTTCATCGTCATCAACTCCGACAACCTATATCCTTCGGAGGTTCTCGCTGCGTTGCGCGGGTTGGGCCAACCGGGAGCCGTGATGTTCGGCGAGAATTCGCTGATCGAGAACAGCAACATCCCGCGCGAGCGCGTGCGGTCCTTCGCGTACGCGAAAGTCGACGCTGCCGGTTTCCTGACTGATCTGATCGAGAAGCCTGACGAGCGGGCGATGGCCGATCTGAGCGGCGTCGCGCTTGTCAGCATGAACTGCTGGCGCTTCCCGACGCAGATTTTCGAAGCTTGCCGCCGCGTGCCGATTTCGCCGCGCGGCGAATACGAACTGCCTGCGGCGGTCCGCGAGGCGATGAACAGCGGAGTGCGCTTCAAGATCGTCCGCAGCACGGCGGGCGTTCTCGATATGTCGCGCCGCTCGGACATTGCGGCCGTGGCTGAACGGCTGAAGAATTTAGAGGTCTCGCTGTGAACCCCTCGATTTCGGAACTCCTTGTGCACGCGGGGATGAGCGGCGTGGAAGCGGCGCGAAAGCAGCAACTCTTTGCGGCGGCAGAGGGCGCGCTCCTCTCTCGAGGCGTGCCCTGTGCTTACCGGTGGTTCGTGCCCGGGCGCATCGAAGTTCTCGGCAAGCACACGGACTATGCCGGAGGCCGCAGCTTGCTGTGCGCGGCGGAGCGCGGCATGTGCGTCGCGGCCAGTCCTCGTGACGACTCGACCGTTCGCATCAACGACGCCATTGATGGGCGTGGCGTTGAGTTCGAGTTGGCCGTCGACCTGCCAATTTCCGAATCGAAATGGAACATCTACACAACGAGCGTCGGGCGCCGCATCGTGCGCAATTTTGGCGGCGAGCTGCGTGGCGCCGACATCGTTATCGCGAACGATCTTCCTCGCTCGGCGGGGATGAGCAGCTCGAGTGTACTGGTAACCGCGATCTTTTCGGTTTTGAGCAAGGTCAATCGCTTCGACGAGCGGCCGGAGTACAAGTCGAACATTCGAAACCAGGAGGAACTCGCCGGCTACGTGAGCTGCATTGAAAATGGCCGGAGCTTCGGCTCGTTAACCGGAGACCAAGGTGTAGGGACGTTCGGCGGAAGCGAGGACCACACAGCGATTCTGTGTTCGCAGCCGGGGCTGTTGCGGCAGTACAGCTTCCGCCCCGTGCGTCCGGAGCGAGCCATCAAGCTGCCCGGCGAATGTACGTTCGTCATCGCAGCGAGCGGAGTGAAGGCGTCGAAGACCGGGGCGGCGCGGGATCAATACAACCGGGTGTCCAGAGCAGCCGAAGCGGTCCTGGCCGTGTGGCGCAGCCATTCGGGCGAGAGTGTTTCGACGCTTCGCGAGGCGGTCATAAAATCCATTGGCGCGCGCGAGCGCATTCGCGAGGCGCTCGGGCAATCGTCGGTTGCAGGCTTCTCGCCGGAGGAGCTTGTGAACCGTTTCGACCAGTTTGTCCTCGAATCCGAGGAGATTGTTCCGGCCGCCGGCGACGCGCTGGAGCAGGTCCATTTGGAGTCCTTTGGTGAGTTGGTGGATCGGTCGCAGGACGCCGCCGAACGCTGGCTCGGCAACCAGATCCCGGAAACCATCGAACTTGCGCGCGGGGCTCGCCGGCTTGGCGCCCACGCGGCATCAAGCTTCGGAGCCGGCTTTGGCGGCAGCGTGTGGGTGCTCGTTTCGAGCGCGGACGTTCGCGAATTTTGCGCTGCGTGGAAGACGGAGTATGCGCGAGCCTTCCCGGAGGCCGCCGAGCGCAGCCAGTTCTTCGTCACGGCGCCGGGACCCGCGTGCATGGCGCTGTGACAGACCGAGCCGCCACCAGCCCTAGCGAAAAAGTCGGGCCGCGTCGTTCAGCCCGGTCTCGTATGCCGCGATCACTTTGTCCCAGGCCGCGTTGGCGGCGGAGTCGACTTGTTTGCGGGAGGGGTCGGCGGCGAACCAGTCCAACGATCGTCGAATGCCTTGAGCGAACGTTGTGGTCGCGCAGTAGGAAGGCACGAAGCGCTTGATCTTGCTGTTATCGAAGACGACGCTCACTGCTTTGTCGCCGAGGAGCCTCCCGCGCTGATCCGGCAGGCAAGCGATGATGAAGTCGGAAGGTATGTGCACGAGCTTCGGCTCGACACCCACCGCCGCGCCGACGGTCTGGTAGTGAGCGGACCGGCGATCGTTTCGGTTTCGCCGAATTCAGAGTTGCCGTCACAGTCAATCTTGGTGACGATCACGGCTCAGAACACACATTTCCAGAACGGCGTGACGCAGGCGAACTTTGGGCCGGGCGTGGCAGTCGGAACTGGAGCGGCGGGAGGCATGGGACCGGTTACGGTGACCAGCGCGACAACCGCCACTGCGCAGATCAGCGCGGCGGCGAGCGCGGCCCTGGGTGGAAGAACCGTTTTGGTGCAAACGGGCACCGAGCTGGCATCGTTGATCAACGGGTTTTTCGTCAATGGTAATCCCGCTATTTCTTCGATCAGCCCGAACCAGGGTCAAAAGGGCAGGACGCTGAGCGTCACGATCACGGGCAGCTTCACGAACTTCGCCGCTGGCGTGACCCAGGCCAACTTTGGCGCGGGGATCTCGGTTGGTGGTGCGGCGGAAGGCGCGTTCGGCCCGGTGTCGGTCACGAGTCCGACGACTGCCACCGCGTCGATCACGATCGACGCGGCCGCAGCCACGGGACTGCGATCGCCGATCGCCGCGCAAACCGGCGCCGAATCGGCGACGCTCGCGAACGGCGGATTCCTGGTCTTGGGTCCGGTGACCGGCGGACCGCCAACGGTGACAATCACGAGTCCGGCGGAAGGCTCCGAGCTGACTTCTGTAACGACGGTGACGGGGACCGTCACAAGCCCGAACCTTGCTTCGTGGACGTTGGCGTACGAGGCAAGCGGGTCGACCGTGTTCACGACGTTCGCGACTGGCACAACTTCCACAGTCAGCGGCACGCTGGATCCGACGATGCTTCTGAACGGCATCGCATCCATCCAGCTGACTGGCGTGGATCAATCGGGTCAGACGTCCAGCACGACTGTGCACGTGTCCATCACGCGAAACGTGAAGATCGGCAATTTCACGCTCTCGTTCATCGACTTGAAGGTTCCAGTGGCGGGCATCCCGATCCAGATCATCCGCAAGTACGACAGCCGGATGAAGGGGAACGATGATTTCGGCTTCGGATGGACGCTCGCAGTGAAGTCAACCCAGGTTTCTGTGAGTGACGTCCTCGGGAACAACTGGCAAGGCACGATGAGCGGCGGATTCCTTCCCACTTATTGCGTCGTGCCTGGCCAGAGCTATGTCGTGAGCGTCACGCTGCAAGATGGGACGGTGTACCAGTTCTCGGCCGGCCTTTCCTCCGACACGCAGTGCCAGGTCCTCGAGCCTCCCGAGACGGTCGACATGATATTCACTCCGATCGGATCGACTCCCGCAGGCGCCACCCTGACGCAACCTAACGGCAGCGGTCTATTTGTCAACGGTTCATTCCCTGGTCCGATTCAGCTCCTGGACTTCGATACTTTCGAGACGTACGGCACGGGAGGTGATGACGACGGCTGGACCCTCACGTTGCCAAACGGACAGCGGTTGCAGGTCAGCATCACCTTCGGGATACAGTCACTCACCGACACGCACGGCAACACGCTCACGTTCGGAGCTGGCGGCATTACCTCGTCAGCAGGCAGAGGAGTGACCTTCGCTCGAGACGCGCAGAACCGGATTCAGACAATCACGGACCCGAACGGGAATGTTTTGAAATATGCGTACTCGGCAGGAGGCGATCTTTCAACCTATACGGACGCGGCGAGCGACGTCTCGACGTTTAATTACGACGGCGCGCACGACTTGATTTCGTACAAAGATCCGAGCGGCGTGCAGCCGATCCGGAACATCTATGACGACTCCGGCCGGCTGATCCAGCAAATCGACGCGTTCGGGAACGTGATCAACTTCACGAACAACGTGGCCTCGAACACCGAGACATACACGGATGCCCTGGGGAATTCGACGGCCTACAACTACGATTCGCACGGCAACGTGCTCTCGAAGACGGACGCCCTGGGAGAAATCACTCAGTCGACGTTCGACGCGAACGACGATCAACTGACGTTGACGGATCCGCTGGGTCACACGACTACTTACACCTATGACGCCAACAAGAATAAGCTTTCGGAAACAGATCCGCTTGGCCACGTCATTAGGTACACCTACAACTCGCTGAACGAGCCGTTGACGATCACGGATGCTAACGGCAAGGTCACGACCAATACCTACGACTCCACCGGGAACCTCTTGACCTCGACCGACGGAAGCGGCGCCGTCCGAACCTACACTTACAATTCGCAAGGGCTCTTGACTCAATTCAAGGATCCGCTCGGGAACATCACGAACTACACGTACGACTCATTCGGCGACGTCACCCAGATGACGGATCCCCTGGGACATGTAACCACCTACACGTATGACGGCGACGGGAACAAGCTCACGGAAACCACGACGCGCACGACTTCAGGCGGGCCGCAGACGCTGGTCACCGGCTATCAGTACGACAGCATGAACCGGCTCATCAAGACGACTTACGCGGACGGTTCAACCGTTCAGACTCAATACGCACCCAACGGTCAGAAGAGCGCGGACATCGATCAGCTGGGGCACGACACCACGTATCAATACGATGCGGAAGGCCGGCTGGTTCTGACGACCTATCCGGACGGGACGACGGCGAGCAGCACGTACGACGCGATGGGGAATCAATCGTCTACGACCGACCAAGAGGGCCGCGTAACCACCTACGTGTATGACGACGTCTACCGAATGGTTCAAACGTCGTATCCCGACGGTTCGACGGCATCGATTGGGTACGACGCGGCCGGAAGGAAGACCTCAGACACGGACCAACTCGGAAATGTGACGCAATATGCGTATGACGCAGCCGGAAGAATGACGCAGACGACCGACGCGCTGCACAACACAACCACGTTCGGGTATGACGCGGGCGGCAATCGAACGTCACTGACGGATGCAAACGGGCATACCATCGCCTACCAGTTTGACGGCGTCAACCGGTTGACGAAGACAACGTATCCCGATACCACTTCCAGCATCACAGCATACGATGCAGTTGGCCGCACGATCAGCAAGACGGATCAGGCCGGACGCGTGACGCAATTCACCTACGATTCGCTCGGACGCCTGACGCAGGTTACGGATGCCCTGAGCAATGTAACGAAGTACGGCTACGACGAGGTCGGCAACCGCATCTCCCAAACGGACGCTAACAGTCATGTGACGGCCCTCCAGTACGACAAGGTCGGCCATATGACCAGCCGAACGCTTCCGGCCGGGCAAACCGAGTCGTTCACGTACGACGCAGCGGGCAACCGACTCAGCGACACGGATTTCAACGGGAAGACCACGACATATACCTACGACTCGATGAACCGGCTGCTTTCCAAGACTCCGGACGCGAGTTTCGGTGCCCCCACCGTCAGCTTCACGTACACGCTCACCGGCAAGCGCGCTTCCATGACGGACGTGACCGGCACAACGAACTACGGGTATGACCAGCTCGATCGCCTCACGGCCAAGACGACGCCGGAGGGAAATCTCACTTACGGGCGCGACGCGGCGGGGAATCTGACGCAAATCCAAACCGGGACGGGCTTGACGACCGATTATTCGTACGACGGCGACAACCGGTTGGAGACGGTCACGGAAGCGAGTACGGGTGCGACGTCCTACGTATGATGCGGCGGGCAACCTCTCGACCGCCACATACCCCAACGGAGTCACGCACAACTACACCTACGACACGTTGAATCGCCTCACCAATCTGGCAGTTAACAAGGCGGCGACTCACGTAGCAAGCTACGCCTACACGCTCGAGGCGGCTGGACATCGCACCGGCGTCACAGAATTGAGCGGCCGCCGTGTCGCGTACACCTACGACAATATCTACCGCCTGATGAGCGAGACGGTTTCTGGGGCGACCGTGGGCCCGAACGGCGCCGTCGGTTACACCTACGACGCAGTCGGCAATCGGTTGCAAACGACATCCACGCTGGCCGGAGTGAGTGCGGGTTCGTTCACCTACAACTCCGACGATCGCCTCAGTACGGACACCTACGATGCGAACGGCAACACCACCGCGTCCGGGGGCGTAACCAATGGCTACGATTTTGAAAACCACCTGGTCCAGAATAGCGCCGGTGTGACCATCGTCTACGACGGCGATGGCAACCGCGTAGCGAAGACCGCCGGCGGCGTTACGACCACGTACTTTGTGGACGATCAAAACCCGACAGGCTACGCGCAGGTGATCAGCTGGTCGTCCTCGAACGGCAATACGGGCAAGTACGTGTTCGGTCTTGAGCGGATCAGCCAGGTTGAATTCGTTTCGAGCTCGAGCACGACGTTCACGAACTTCTACGTGTACGACGGTCAGGGCTCCGTTCGCGCACTGACCGACACATCGGGCGCAGTTACGGACACGTACGATTACGACGCTTTCGGCAATCTGCTTCACTCAAGCGGCGCTACGCCGAACAACTACCTCTATACCGGCGAGGAATTCGATCCCGATCTCCATACCTACTATCTGCGGGCTCGTTATCTCAACCCGGTTACGGGCCGTTTCCTGACCATCGATCCCTATCTCGGCGATTTGATGGACCCGGTAAGTCTGCACAGATATCTGTATGCGGGAGTCGATCCTGTCAATCACAAGGATCCTACCGGTCAGCAGTTCGACATGATTTCGATCTCGATCAGCATCGACATCGACATCGACATCGACTTCACCTACAACCAGAACGTCATCAAGTTCGGCATCACGGCGGCGAAATGCATCTTCTGCCTGATCAATCCGGGATATCAGTTGCAGGATGTCGCCCTGGACCTGATTGGCGCGGATGAGTTTGGCGGGGCGATGGCGCTGTATAACCTGGGCAACGACATGATCATCAAGGGCTTCCAGGAGATGGGCCGGGCGGCCGCGCAGGTCTATGTCGATACGCTCAACGACGTGATCCCGAAGCTGAAGTTTGATATCGGTCTGGCGGACCTCCAAATCGGAAAACTGCTCTCGTCCGCTCAGTTCAAGCAGATCAAGTCGTACTACAAGCTCTACAAGAAGTTGAAAGGATATGTGGATAAAGCCACGAAGTTCGTGGATGCATTTGCGAGCGCGGACGGCGACACCAACTGCAAGCTCTTCTCCGCGATCGAGACGCTTTTCTGAAATGTGCCGGAGCAGGTCGGCTCACAGCCGATGAGGGCAGGTGCCAGGCTTTGCTGCGGGAATCGGCCTTACGATAGCCGGTAAGGCCAGGTAAGGCTTCGCGCCCCCTACCGCACTGACCCCAGTGCGCCCACTCGTTGTTTGAATGCTGCGTAGACTCCGTTGGGGAAACGCTGGGACTTCAGCTCGTCGACATACCAGTTAGGCCCCCGCCTCTTGAGTTCGATGGTGCAAGTAGAAGCCACCCAGTCCTGACTGTTATCTGGGAAGATTTGGACTGAAACATTCACGGTTGCGGAATCGCCGTTGGGGGTGCTGCCTGTTATCGTCGCCGATTTGGTCAGTTGAGCTCTGACATAGTCATAGACGGCCGCGCTGCGCTGATTGTCCCAGAATAGACCAGCGAACCTTGCCTCGTCCGGCGTCATATTCTTTCCTTCAAGCAGGTGCGCATCATTGAGGCGATCGTCCAGCGCCTCCTTTGGGTTGTCCCCCACATCCCCTTGATCCGTCATCTGGAACACGGCGTTAACAGTCGCTTCGGGACTGCTCTGCTCTGGCCGTGCCGGTTCTGAGGCACTGGGCGACGAGGGCATCCAGTATTTGATTCTGGGAATCACTATGCCGGCGACCGCGATAAGGGTCAGCCCCAGGACAATCCAAGACAATTTGATCTTCATGGACGAATCTTATCCCCCGGTTCTGTGTGAGCGGAATCCGACCAAGGGCCAGTTGTGACTTAAGTGGCACGAACCCATGTAGGGTCATGCCAGCAGTCGTTTCTTCCCGGACGGAATTCCGACTCCGACTGTGTGAGGCATTCCCGGAACGGGCAGGCTACCGCAGACCTGCCATGATGCCGTGTCGCAGATCACGTTGCCGCGCGAGGGGGGGGCGGCTCTGTGGAGATGGCACACGCGCAGGAGTGGCCCGCGGGGGCTGCCAGCACAAGGCATTGTGACGGACCGCACAGCCGTTGGGCCCAGCGTGCGGGAAAAATAGGGCAGAGAAGGTCGAAGGATGCCGGAAATCACAAACCCGGCGGGAAAGGATCACCGCAGCGTTAATCCTTGGGTCGTCACATTCTCAGTGATGCTGGCGACTTTCATGGAGATTCTCGACACCACAGTCGTTAACGTCTCCATCCCCCACATCGCCGGCAACCTCTCCGCCACCGTGGAAGAAGGGACATGGGTGGTCACATCCTACCTTGTCTCGAACGCTGTCATTCTGCCCATGTCCGGATGGCTGGCCAATTACATGGGTCGCAAAAGGCTCCTGCTGACCTGTGTGGCCGGGTTCACGATCACGTCGCTGTGCTGCGGATTCGCCACGAGCCTGCAAATGTTGATCTTCTTCCGTGTCCTCCAGGGGCTCACCGGTGGGGGGTTGCAGCCACTTGCCCAAGCGATCCTGCTTGAGACTTTCCCGAGGGAACGCCATGGCCAGGCCATGGCTGCGTTCGGAATCGGCATACTGCTGGCGCCGATCCTGGGGCCGACACTCGGCGGCTGGATAACGGACAACTATACGTGGCGATGGATTTTCTATCTCAATCTCCCGGTTGGCGTCCTGTCGTTGTTGATGATGAATCGGTTCGTCTTCGATCCGCCATACATCCGGCGCGCCGCAGGCCGGGTCGATCTCTGGGGCATCGGTTTTCTCGCGCTTGGAGTCGGCACGCTTCAGGTTGTCCTCGATACGGGACAGCGCAAAGACTGGTTCTCCTCTCACTACATCCGCTTTTTCGCGACGCTATGTGTGGCCGGGCTCGTGCTGTTTGTGATTCGCGAATTGACCACGTCTCACCCGGTGGTCGATTTGCGCGCGTTGCGCGAACGTGCATTCAGTACCGGGGTCTTTCTGATCAGTCTTCTGGGATTTCTCCTTTATGCCAGTCTCGTCTTGCTCCCGATTTATCTTCAGACACTGTTGGGTTACCCGGCTTACCAAGCAGGGCTCGCGCTCTCGCCCCGCGGCATCGGATCTCTTGCCACCACTCCGTTGGCGGGCTACTTGACCAGTAAAACCGATCCGCGGCGATTGCTCGTCATCGGTCTCGTGCTGGGCTCCGTCACCATGTTTGATTTTTCGCATCTCAACCTGAACGCTGGGTACCAGGACATTCTCTGGCCTCAAGTGGTGCAAGGAATGGCGCTCAGCTTTCTTTTCATTCCGCTCATGGCGTGCAGCATGTCTCGTATCTCGAAAGAGAACATGGGAAATGCCACCAGCATCTTCAACCTGATGCGGAACATTGGCGGCAGCCTCGGCATCGCCATCATGACGACGTTTCTTGTGCGTCGCACGCAGATGCACCAGAGCCATCTGGCGGAGAAGATCAGCACGGGCAATGTCCAAACGAGGCAGATGCTGCAACAGATGCAGGTCTGGTTTCACGTTCAAGGAGCCGATACCTACACTGCGTCCCGCCGAGCGTTAGCCGCCATCTATGGCGTCGTCCAGCAGCACGCCTCCATGCTGGCCTTCGTAGAGGCGTTCTGGATCATGGGTATCATGTTTCTTGTTATGGTGCCCTTCGTCTTTGGCCTTAGAAATCCCAGGGCGAAGCCGAGGATTCCCGCGCCAGCACCGGAGATTGAGGCTGTCGAACTGCCGGTCGAGCAACACGTAGAGGAAGAGCCGGTTCTAGTCCACTGACGCTCAGCCGAATCGGCAGGAATATTGGCGATAGATGGAGCGGGCGATGGGAATCGAACCCACGTCCGAAGCTTGGGAAGCTTCTATTCTGCCATTGAACTACGCCCGCTTGTGATGAGCCGAACGAAGGATAGCATTGCCACGACTGCGGGGCAAGAAGCGGCGTCGCAGGTATTTTGGGCAGGGGCAAGGCCAAGAGAATGATCGGCGACCTTAGTGGGCCGTCGTTGCCAAACGGCGATCGAGCGTGACCGCCGCAAAGTACGAGCAGCGCGCGAGCTCGCGGTCGAACCACTGGGACGCGCTTCGCGAGAACGGAGACACCAGCTTCGAGGCGAGGCACGTCAAGCAGCGATAGGCTCTGACAATGCGGATCTCGGTCGCGTCGTCTCGCAACTCGGGCGCGAGACGCACCAGCTCCATCAGGCCGTTGAAGTCGGCTGCGGTGCAAGTGCCGGAAGCGAGACCTGTGACCTCGCAGGTAGTCTCCGACAACTCGACCTTGCCGTAGGCCGAAAGAAGAGTCCGACAGTACGCGACCGCGAACTGTCCGAGAGCTCCGATGCTGAGTACGAAGATAATGCTTGCGATCATCGGTTCCAATCCCGCGCCGTGCGTTTCAACGGCCGGCGCCATTTGGTTCGCCGAAAGAGACCCCAACGGGCTGTGCCGGTAGACACTGCCTTGAGGTGCGGTCTCGCAGGGGGTAGTGCAATTTGCCGCCCGAATAGACCTGTTGACATGCCGCAAGCGGTTGAGCGGGGGCAACCTATCGGATTAGCAGGACTTAATGAACGATCTTAATGTTCCGCGCAGGGCAGAGCACGGAAGCCGTTGAGCGGGCATGTGTGCCGTTTCGGAAAAAGCAGTGTCTTACCGGGGCATTCTAACTGGCATGTAGCAGCTTGGCGGTTAACTCGCGATGCCGATGGCTCCGTGTTAGAGTTGGGCGGCTCAAGAACGATTACGGCCGTCCTTGGACTGGGAGGGGTAGTGGCGTATCGCGACCTGCGGGATTTTCTGCGCAAGCTCGAAAAGAACGACGAACTGCGGCGGGTTTCAGTTGAGGTCGACCCGGTGCTCGAAATCACGGAGATTACGAACCGAGCCGTGAAGGCGGGCGGGCCGGCTTTGCTTTTCGAGAAGCCTCGCGGCTCGCGCATTCCCGCTGTTACGAATCTTGTTGCGAGTGAGCGCCGCATGAATCTGGCGCTCGAAGTCGATTCACTGGACCAAGTGGCGGATCGCGTTCGCTCCTTCCTTGACATGCAGTCGCCGCAGGGCCTTCTCGAAAAGGTGAAGATGCTGCCGAAACTCGCGGAGCTTGGCTCATTCTTCCCGAAGAGCGTCCACAGCGGCGATTGCCAGGGAGTGGTAAAGACGGAGGGGTTCTCGCTCTTCGATTTTCCCATCCTGCAGTGCTGGCCGCAGGACGGCGGGCGCTACATTACTTGGCCGATGGTGATCACGAAGAATCCGGAAACAGGGAAGCGTAACGTGGGCTGCTACCGGATGCAGGTGTTCGACGAACGCACGACCGGGATGCATTGGCAGACCCAGAAGCACGGCGCGGAGCATTTCCGAAGCGCTCGGTTGAAAAATCCCAAGGGCACTCTGGAGGTGGCGGTTGCCATCGGGTCCGATCCCGCGACGTGTCTTGCAGGAATTCTTCCGGTGCCGCCGGACTTGGACGAGTTCCTCTTCTCGGGATTCCTGCGGCGTGAGCCCGTCGAACTCGTTACGTGCAAGACCGTTGATCTCGAGGTTCCGGCAAACGCGGAAATCGTACTCGAGGGCTATGTGGAATTGGGAGAGCTTCGCACTGAGGGACCCTTCGGCGACCACACTGGTTTTTACTCACTCGAGGGTCAGTATCCCGTCTTCCACGTACAGTGCATCACCCACCGCAAGGACCCGCTCTACCTCACGACCATCGTTGGCCCACCGCCGCAGGAGGATTACTTCATCGGCCACGCCATCGAGCGCGTTTTTCTGCCCGTGATGAAGATGCAGCACCCGGAAATCGTGGACGTGGCGATGCCCGCCGAAGGTATCTTCCAGAACTTGATGATCGTGGCGATCAAGAAGAGCTATCCCGGCCATGCCCGGAAGACGATGAATGCGATTTGGTCTCTCGGCCAGGCTATGTTCACGAAGGTCATCGTAGTCGTGGACCACGACGTCGACGTGCAGAATCCCAACGAAGTCGTCTGGAAAGCGCTCTGTGCGATTGACCCGGAGCGCGACATCCAATTCGTGCTGGGGCCTGTCGATACGCTTGACCATGCGGCTCGCCGGCAAGATTTTGGCTCGAAGATGGGCATCGACGCCACGCGCAAATGGCCGGAGGAGGGCTACTCCGGGCGTTGGCCCGACGAAATCAAGATGGACGCGACGACCAAGGAACGCATCGATGCACTCTGGCGCCAGCTCAAGATCGACGGGGAAAAGTAAGGAATGAATGTTAGAGGAGGAGCCATGAAGCGAGGTCTGGTGGTCGCGGCGGTGTCGATTGTGGCCCTGATTTCGGTGGTTCGTTCCGCCCCGGCACAATCAGGCCGGACACTCTCACCCGAGGTGCAACGCTTCGTGCGCGTTTCCGCACCGGTTGTGGCCTTGACGCATGTGCGCGTGCTCGACGGCACCGGCGCGGCGGCGAAGGAAAACCAGACCGTCATCATCGCGGGCGAAAAGATTCAGTGGCTGGGCGACGCCAACGCGGCGAATGTCCCGTCTGATGCGCAAACGCTGGATCTGGCTGGCTACACGCTGATCCCCGGACTCGTTGGCATGCACGAGCACATCTTCTATCCCTCCGGCCGCGTTCCGATCTACAACGAAATGGCGTTCAGCTTTCCGAAGCTCTATCTCGCAGCCGGCGTAACGACGATTCGGACAGGTGGAAGCCTCGAACCCTACACCGACCTCGAATTGAAGCACCTGATTGACGCAGGGAAGATAGCAGGACCGGAGATGTACGTGACGGGGCCCTACCTAGAGGGCGAGGGCGCCTTCACTCCCCAGATGCATGTGCTGAAAGATGCGAATGACGCGCGAAAAACCGTGAACTACTGGGCCGACGAGGGCGTCACATCGTTTAAGGCGTACATGAACATCACGCGCGCCGAGCTGACGGCGGCAGTCGAGGCGGCCCACAAGCGCGGTCTGAAGGTAACGGGACATCTCTGCTCGGTCGGTTTTCGCGAGGCGGCGACGATCGGAATTGACAATCTGGAGCACGGGCTCATGGTGGACACGGAGTTTGTGCCCGGAAAGAAACCGGATGTTTGCCCTTCGCAACGCGAGACGGCCACAACCATGGCCGGGCTCGACCTTGATAGTGCTCCGGTGCAAGCTATGATTCACGATCTTGTCGAGCATCACGTGGCGATCACGTCGACGCTCCCGGTTTTCGAGCCTATGGTCCCCAACCGGCCGCCGCTCGACCAGCGAGTCTTAGACGCAATGCTCCCCGAGGCGCAAGTTGATTACCTGCGGAATCGAATCAGGAGCGCGTCAAATCCAGCGTTGATTGCGATGGGAGCCACCGTTTTCAAGAAGGAGATGGACTTCGAGCGTATGTTCGTGAGGGCCGGTGGCACTTTGCTGGCGGGGGAGGACCCCACAGGCGGCGGCGGGATTCTGGCCGGATTTGGAGACCAGCGCGAGGCAGAGCTGCTCGTTGAAGCGGGGTTCACACCTATCGAGGCCCTCCGAATCTATAGCTACAACGGAGCGGAGTTCCTTGGCCAAGCGGACCGCCTCGGGACAATCGAGCCGGGGAAGGCGGCCGACCTCGTTGTGGTTCACGGCGACCCCTCAGAGAACATAGCGGACGTCGAGAAGGTCGAAATCGTGTTCAAGAACGGCATCGGATACGACTCGGGGAAGCTGATCGAAGCAGTGCACGGGTCCGTTGGGCTGCACTAATCGGCGAGCCGCTGCCGCCCGTGTGCAATCTCGCTCGTCGAATTTGCTGGCAAGGTCGGTGACAATTTTTGTAAGTCAACGTGTCAGGGCGGCTCGGTTTCTGCCTTGATCCATCTTCGCCATAGGGCTCTTCCCCTATTCTTCGTTGTCCAGGCGGTAAACGCGAAGGCCCTTCGAGACCAGGAATCCGTTCACTTTTTCGTCGCAAAGTAAAGACAAGGCGAAGCTTTGTGCGTTACGCCCCGCACGCCGCCGTGCCTCGAAAGTCTTTGCTACTGTACTTTTACCTGTACTTTTGGCCCGCCTGTCCTTTGGGACTGGGTTTTTACCAACAGCACACAAAAAAACAACGCTGCTTGACAGGCGGTGTTGCGGATGTAATAAACGGTGAAAGCGGAGCGTACCGGGCGTAGCAGTACTACCGGAACGCGCCTCTGGCGAACTGCCCCGATGGGGTTCGGGGGAGAGCGGCGACAGAAGCTTTACCGGGTGTTCGGGAATTAACCAGCAGCTTTGTATAACGGGAACCGTCCTGCGAAGTGGGGCGGGGTGAGGAGTGAGGGGCCGCGCGATGCTTAATCTGGGCAAGACAAAATCCCTGATCGGCCTTGATATTGGCTCGAGCTCGGTCAAGGCCGTTGAGCTGAAGAAGACGAAGTCGGGTTACGAACTCGTGAGCTTCGGCCTCGAGCCGTTGGCCCAGGACACAGTCGTTGACGGCGCCATCATGGACGCTCCTTCCGTCGCTGAAAAGATCATCTCGATATTCGACGCGCAGAAGATCAAGTCGAAGGATGTGGCGACATCGGTTTCCGGGCATTCGGTGATCGTCAAGCGAGTCAGTATGCCGCTGATGACCGAGGAAGAGCTGTACGACCGGGTCCAGGCCGAAGCGAGCCAGCATATCCCGTTCGACATTGCCGACGTCAATCTGAGCCATCAGCTTCTGGAAGCCACCGAGAACCAGATGGATGTCCTGCTGGTGGCTGTAAAAAAGGACAAGATTCTCAACCACACGAACGTGCTGGCGCAGGCCGGCAAGACGCCGATGGTGGTTGACATCGATGCCTTCGCTCTGCAGAACAGCTTCGAGATGAACTACGAGCCGGACCCTTCGCAGGTCGTCGCCCTGCTGAACGTGGGTGCGAGCGTGATGAACATCAATATCGTTCGCGGATGGACCCCGCTCTTCACGCGCGACGTGTCGGTGGGAGGAAATCAGTATACGGACGCGCTCCAGAAAGAGCTGGATCTGAGCTTCGAGGACGCCGAAAAACTCAAGATGGGCGGCACCCTGGCGGGAGTCAGCGAAGAGCAGAGAACGGCCATCCTGCGCTCCGTCTCGGACATCCTGATTCTCGAAATTCAGAAAACGTTCGACTTCTTCCGCGCGACGGCCAGCGGCGAAAACATTCGCCGCATCTATGTTGCCGGAGGCACGGCGCGCGTTCCCGGCCTCATTGAACTGCTGAAGGAAGAGTTCGCCATGCCGGTTGAGGAGTTGTACCCCTTCCGGAAAATCTCGATTAACCCCGGGCGTCACGACGAAAGCATGCTTCGCGAGTTGGCGCCGCGCCTGGCCATTGCCGTCGGTTTGGCGCTGAGGAGTTTTGACACGCCATGATTCGGATCAACTTACTGGGTCAAGCTCGGCCGAAAGCTGCTAAGAAGGCGGTGCCGCTCGAGGCGACCGTTCAGATCATTTTCCTGGTGGCTGCCCTGGGTCTAGCCGTTGTCGTGCTGGGGATCACCTACTTCCAGCAGAAAAAGCAGCTCGACGATACCAACGCCCGTATCTCCGCCCTGCGAGCCGAGAAGGCCAGCCTTGAGCAAATCAAGAGCGAGGTCGAGCAGTTCGAGCGCGAGAAGGCTGTGCTCCAGCAGCGGATCGACGTTATCGAGACGCTGCAGCGGAATCGCACCGGCGGCCAGGAACTTCTTCAGATGGTTGCCAACACGGTGGTCCGCGTCGACAGCCTGTGGCTCACCTCCTTGGAACGCAAGCAGGATGCCCTGAACTTCGAAGGCGAGGCGGGTTCGATCAACGCCGTCGCGAATTTCATCACACAGCTCAAGCGATCGGGCTACTTCGACAAGGTCGAGATCACCGAGGCCAAGGAAGACGACATCGTCAAGTCGGTGCAGACCTTCGACTTCAAAATGACGGCTACCATTAATGCCACTGCGGCGCCCGCGTCGGCGCCTCCGAAAGCTCAGCCGACCGGCTCGTCTCAGACACCGCAATCCGGCGCCAAGGGGAGGAGCTAATCATGGGAACTAGCTTCCGAGATTGGCCCTGGCCCCTGCAGGCGGTTTTCTATGTGGCGCTCGCGTTCGTGATCGTGGTCGCCGGCTTTTACGTTCCGGGTTCGCCAGTGCGAAATGTCCGCACGGACCTCGAGAACGCTCAGGCGGATTTGAAGCCCCTCGAGCAGGATGTTGCGAAGCTCCGGCTCTACAAACAGCGGCGGGCTGAGCTGCAATCGGACATGGATGCGCTGCAAAAGCAGCTCGCCACGCTCCAGACCATCGTTCCGGAAGAGAAGCAAACGGATCAGTTCATCCTGATGGTCCAGCGCGCGGCGGTGACGTCCGGCGTTTCGATTCGTCACCTCACTGCCAAGCCCATCGCCAGCAAACAGTACTACTTCGAGATGCCCTTCGAGATTGAGGCGGATGGCCCGTATTACGCCGTCCTGGACTTTTTCGCGCAGTTGGGTCGGCTCTCCCGCATCATCAATGTGGGCGATCTCAAGCTGGCTGCTGTCAACACGAATACGGTTGGCAGATTCCATATGGCGCCCGGTACTTCTGTGACCGGGACCTTCACAATTACGACGTTCTTTACGAAGTCAACTGAAACGGCTCCGACGCCGACGAGCGGTCCGGCAAGGCGGTAGGCGAAGACCATGACACTGGCAAAGAGATGCGTGAATTTGGCTCTGTTGGCGCTCGCGCTGGGCATAGCACCGGGTTTGAATGCCCAGGGCACGCCCCCGCAGAAACCCGCCAAGAAAGCGGCAAAGAAGGCGGCCAAGGCCGCAAAACCGGCAGCGCCCGCGCCAGCACCTGCCAGCGCGCCGGCCGGTGCGCCGGCAGAGTCGGCAGCTCCCTCTGGGGATCAGGCCGAGCCGGTCGCAAACAGGCGTGACCCGTTCCTGCCTCTGATCAACGTCCCGAAGGCGGGAGGGGGCGAGCATTTGCCGCCAGGCAAGGCGGGCTTGGTGATCTCCACCGTTCGCGTCGACGGCGCCGTGCAGTCGCCGAACGGCATGATCGCGGTGGTCTCGAATCCGGAGCAGCGCGTCTATTTCGTTCGTGAAGGTGACCATCTGTATGACGGGGATGTGGAAAAGATCGGCCTGGACGGCGTGACGTTCAAGGAAAATTCCAAAGATGCCTTCGGGAAGCCAGTCGAGCGGTTGGTGACGAAGCGAATCTACCCGAGTGCAGGAGAGCAGCAATGAGGATCATGTGGCGCACGTGGGGCTTGACTGCGCTGGTCGCGGCAGGCCTGGTTTTTGCGAACGGAACTCTGTCGGCGAGCGATGTGCCGGTAGTGCATGTCAAGGCCGTGGTGCACGACGGCGTCGTCCGCTTGGAAGCTCAGGCCAACGCTCCGTTCGAGTACACCACTTATCGCCCCAGCGAGAGCCTCTACGTGCTCGACCTGAGCGGCGTTTCGGCCGGGGATCCGGCAGGGGACCAGACGGTCGCGTCCGACCTGGTGAAGGGCTACCGCGAAACCACATACTCGGCCGGGGAGAAGCCCATCGTCCGTCTCGAAATTCTGTTGAGCCGCGGCATTGAGCCGCGCATTGAGAGGGCCGATTCTCAGACCTTGGCCCTGCTCGTTTCGCCGGCGTCCAATGGCAGCACCGCTGCAACTCTCAAGCCCATATCGGCCAAGTCTTCGGACGCGCCGGTGGCGGTCGCGGGCGTTCAAGCCATCCAACAGGTCACACTTTCACAGGCGGGAGACAAGACCGAGGTTAACGTCACTGGGTCCGGGCCTCTGAATTACCACGCGAGCCGTTTGCAGAACCCCGAGCGTCTGGTCCTGGACTTCCAGTCGTCGCACTTGAAGACCTCTACAAAGCACATAGCGAGCAACCTTGAGCCCGTGCGTGAGATTCGATTGGCCCAGTTCGCGCCGGAGGTTTCTCGCGTCGTGATCGATCTCCGCGAGCCGGCGCGCTACAACATCAGTGCCAAAGGCAACGATGTGACCGTGGCTTTCGCGCCCGGAACCGGGGCGGTAAAGTCAGCCCCTGTCGAGGCGCCCGCAAACGTGGTGACGACGAAGACGGAAGCTCCCAAACCGGCGCCAGTCGAAACCGCATCTGTCCAGGCTCCCATTCCGGCTCCGCCGGCAGCTCTTCCGGCGGCGCTGACGCACACGTCGTCGGCCCTGGCTGCTCCGGCACCTGACAAGCCTCAGCAACAGGAAGGTGCGGCTGCCACGCAGGCGGCGTCCCAGGCGGCTGCTGCTTCCAGCAGCGCAAGCAATCCCCCGCAGGAGACTCCCGCGGCTCCTTCCGCGAACCCGCTGACGCAGCCGGCAGCTAGCCCGGCTCCTCGGCAGGCCGAAGCGCAGGCACCCGCTCCGGCGGCGTCGCGCTATTCCGGTGAACCGATTTCGGTGAACCTGAAAGACGTCGATCTCCGCGACTTTTTCCGCCTAATCCATGAGATTAGCGGTCTGAACGTCGTACTCGACCCCAATGTGAAGGGGACGCTCACGATCGTTCTCGATGATGTGCCGTGGGATCAGGCGCTCGACATTGTTCTCCACAACAATGACCTGGACAAGCAGCTCGACGGCAACGTTCTCCGGATCGCCACCAAGGAGACGGTGAAGAAGGAAGCCGAAGAAACCCGTGACCTGGCCAAGGCGCAGGCTGAGGCAGCCGACGTGGTTACCACCACGCGCGTCCTGAGCTATGCCAAGGCTGCGGACATGGCCTCAACGCTCAAGAAATTCCTGTCGTCGCGCGGCGATATTCTCTCGGATGATCGCTCCAACACTCTGATCATTCGCGACGTCCCGACCGTCTTTCCGGTGATCGACAACCTGCTTCGCCAATTGGACCGCAAATCGCAGCAGGTCGAGATCGAAGCCCGCGTTGTGGCTGCCAACCGCTCGTTTGACCGCGAAATCGGCAACATTCTTGGTATTTCAACCTCTTCGGGAAACAGCTCGTTCGGCGGCACGGGCAGCGTAGGCCAGTCTGAGACGACATTCTCGCCATCTCCGCGATATTTCGTCGGCAGTGGTTCCAGCAGCGGCTCGAGCAGCGGAAACAAGCTGCCATTGATCACGAACCTTGGAAGCAGCGTTCCGACGAGCGGCGTGGCCTACCTGTTCGCGTCCACCAACTTCGCGCTCGACTACGTCATCAACGCGCTTGAGGAAAAGGGCGTCGGCAAGCTGCTCTCGAAGCCGAAGATCATCACGCAGAACAACCAGAAGGCGACGGTCAAGCAAGGCACGAAGATTCCGGTGCAGACCATCGTCAACAACACGGTTTCGGTGCAGTTCGTCGATGCGGTGCTCGAACTCGACGTCACGCCGCAAATTACGAAGGACGGCACGATCTACATGGACGTGACTGTCGAGAACGACCAGATCGACCAGTCCATTCCGCGCGTCCAGGGCATCCCGGCTATCGACACGCAGTCGGCCCAGACACGCGTGACCGTCAACGACGGCGCGACCGTCGTCGTCGGCGGAATCATCGTTTCGTCACAGCGAACCGACATTCAGGCGGTGCCGGTGCTGGGTAGCGTGCCGGTCATCGGCAATCTGTTCAAACACTCAACCGTGAACTCCACGGCGCAGGAACTGCTCTTCTTCTTGACGCCGCGCATCCTGCCGGGCTAACTTGACGCTGGCATTTGGAGAAGGCGTCAGTTAGCTTAGCCGCGAAATCGGAACTCGTAAGCCGGAGCCGGATGGATCGGCTCCGGCTTTGTTTTTCAGACCTCCGCGCAGACGCGATTCTCGTCACCCATCTTCCGAATATTCTCTATCTCACCGGCTTTAGCGGCAGCGCCGCCCTCCTGCTGGTCCAGCCCGGCCGGAGCGTCCTATTCACCGACAGCCGCTACACATTCCAGGCCAGGGATGAAGTCCAGGGGGCGCGAGTCCAGATTGCCAAGGGGCCGCTCCTTGTCTCTGCGGCTGCCGCGATATCTACAATCAGCCGTCGGGGCCGCATTTCCGTGGCGTACTCGCCCACCCAGATGACCGTCGCCCAGCAGCAATCGCTCGCGCGCCTGGTGGGCCGGCGGCTCCACTGGGTACCGGCCGCCGGCCTCGTCGAGAAGCTCCGGGCAATCAAGGACTCAGGCGAGCTCTCTCTCATGAGGGGGGCCGCCGAACTCATCAGCAAGGTCTTCTGCGACTCCGTCCGTACCATCAAGCCCGGTGTCACAGAACTCGACGTCGCGGCCGAGATCGAGTACCGCATGAAAGGTCTTGGAGCCTCCGGTCCCTCGTTCGAAACGATCGTCGCCTCTGGCGCCCGCTCGGCTTGGGCGCACGCCTGCCCCACCTCCAAGCTGCTCAGGAAAAACGACTTGGTGGTCCTTGACCAGGGTGCTATACTCCGCGCCTATTGCAGTGATATGACTCGCACTGTCTTCCTGGGACGGGCCTCTGCCGAAGTGCGGCGCATGTATCGCGCCGTCCTACAAGCCCAGGAAGCTGCGAAGAGTGCCATCCGCCCGGGCGTGCTGGCGCAAGCTGTGGACGCCGCTGCTCGGCAGGTCCTGAAGAAGAGCGGCTTGGCTCGCATCTTTACGCATAGCACCGGCCACGGGCTTGGCCTTGAGGTTCACGAGGCCCCCCGGCTCGGCCGCGGCGACCAAACGGTGCTGGAAGAGGGCATGGTCGTCACCGTCGAACCCGGCGTTTATGTCGAGGGCTTTGGTGGTATTAGAATCGAGGACGACGTCGTTGTAACATCAAAGGGTGCCGACGACTTGACTTCCGCTCCCAGGGAACTTCTCGAACTGTAGATGGCAAAAAACCCCAAGACTCAGCCCGAATCGGAAGCCCGCACCAAGGGTGTGGACCTTCCCGAGGTGGAACGAGTCCTCGACTTCATGCACAAGCACGGCCTCGAGGAGTTCGAGTACGAGCGCAATGGCCTCCGGATCCGCCTGAAGAAGCCCTCAGCGTCGACGCAGGCCGCGTTCCGCCCCGTCCCGGCTTCCGACATCGTGGTCGCAGCGCCGCCGTCCCCTGCGTCCTCTGAAGGCGCCTCCGCCCCCCCAAGGGAGGCCGCTCTGGAGGCGGCGCGCCTGGAGGACCTGCACGTGGTCAAGTCGCCGATTGTCGGCACCTTTTACGCCTCGCCGAGTCCCGATGCCAAGTCCTTCGTCTCCGTGGGCGCTCACGTGGAGGCGGGTGACGTGCTGTGCATCATCGAGGCGATGAAACTGATGAACGAAATCGAGTCGGATGTGGCGGGCGATGTGGTGCGAGTCTTCGTCGAGAACGGGCATCCGGTCGAGTACGGCGAGCCCCTCTTTGGCATTCACCCGCACCGTCGGAAATAGTCGACCCCCTGGCCAAAATGTTCCGGAAAATCCTGATTGCCAACCGCGGTGAAATCGCGCTGCGCATTCTCAGCGCCTGCCGGGAACTCGGCGTCCAGACGGTAGCCGTCTATTCCGAGGCCGACCGCAATTCGTTGCACGTTCGCTTCGCCGATGAAGCGATCTGCATCGGGCCGCCGCGCTCGAGCGACAGCTATCTCAATATTCCCCAGGTGATCAGCGCCGCCGAAATCGCCAATGTTGACGCGATCCATCCCGGCTACGGTTTCCTCTCCGAAAACGCCAATTTTGCCGAGGTTTGCGAAGCCTCGCACATCACCTTTATCGGGCCTTCGCCTTCGGTGATCCGGCTCATGGGCGAGAAGGACCGCGCCCGTCAGGAGATGGCCGGCGCCGGCCTCTCCATCATTCCCGGAAGCGCCGGTGTTGTCCCGGACGAGGAAGCCGCCAAGAAAGCCGCCGCGGAGATCGGTCTGCCGCTGATGATCAAGGCTGCGGAAGGCGGCGGCGGTCGCGGAATGCGCATCGTTCGCAACAAACGCGAGCTGATTCCTGCTTTTCAAACCGCCCGTGCCGAGGCCGAGCAAGCCTTCGGCAGCCCGAACGTCTACATGGAGAAGCTGATCGAACGTCCGCGGCACATCGAGTTTCAGGTGCTGGGCGACAGCCATGGCAACGTGATTCATCTGGGTGAGCGCGAATGTTCGCTGCAGCGCAGGCACCAGAAGGTGCTCGAGGAATCGCCCTCTGTCGCCCTCGACGCCGCCACACGCCAGCGAGTCGGAAAACAGGTCGTCGATGCCCTGCGAAAGATCGGCTATTCGAGTGCCGGCACCGTCGAATTCCTCCGCGACGAGGACGGAAAGCTCTACTTCATCGAAATGAATGCGCGAATCCAGGTGGAACATCCCGTGACGGAGATGGTCACGGACCTCGACTTGCTGAAGTCGCAAATACGTCTCGCGGCTGGAGAAACGATTCACAATGTTGTCGGTGATTTTCAGTTCCGCGGGCACGCCATCGAATGCCGGATCAACGCCGAAGACCCGGACACCTTCAAGCCCTCGGCTGGCCGGATCACCGCCTTTCGAGTTCCCGGCGGCCCGGGGATCCGCGTTGACACCGCCGTTTACGCCGACGCCGTGATTCCGCCTTACTATGACTCTCTCATCGCCAAGCTGATTGCCTACGGTCACAACCGTGCCGAAGCGATTGCGCGCATGAATCGGGGCCTCGACGGTTTCGTCGTGGAGGGAATCAAGACGACCATCCCCCTGCAGAAGCGCATCCTGACTGACCCGGACTTCATCGCCGGCAAGTTCGATACCCACTTCCTCGATCGAGCTGCTGCCGTGGAAGCGAAATAGCGGAGGCTGCAGCTTGTTTCCTTCGTTGTACGCCATTCTCGACCCCGCTCTGATCGAGGTGCCGCTGGCCGAATTCGCAGCGAAGCTGGCTGCAGCTGGCGTCGGCCTGATTCAGCTCCGTGACAAGCGTGCCTCCGCTCGACGCCTGCTCGAGGAAACCCGCGGCCTGATCGTGCTGTTCACGTCCACGAGCGTTCGCCTCGTCGTCAACGATCGCCCGGACGTTGCTGCAATGGCTGGCGCTGGCGGTGTCCATGTCGGCCAGGAAGATCTGCCCGTCGAAGCGGCTCGCGCGATCTGCGGAACCGGCCGTTGGGTGGGCATTTCGACACACAACCTCGCTCAATTGCGCGAGGCGGCCGGAACTTCGGCAGACTATATAGCAGTGGGGCCCATCTTCCCGACGGCTACAAAGCAGAATCCCGACCCGGTTGTTGGAATCGATTTCTTGCGCGAGGCGCGCAAATTGACGCGAAAACCCCTTGTGGCAATCGGCGGAATCACTATAGAGTCTGCCGCAGACATCTTTCGCGCTGGGGCGGATTCGGTTGCTGTGATTCGGGACTTGGCTGCGGCGCCCGACCCCGCCCAGCGCGCGCGCGACTACTTGGCGGTCGCGAAGGTGTCACGCTCGGGGCCAGCATAGGCGCATCCGGCAGGCGCACCAAACCCAATAGGAGGCACGAATGGCGAGTCCGCTGTTAGCGACGAAGCCGTTGAACCTGATCCTGGACGAGTCGATGGAGACGGGGGAGCACTCCCTCCGCCGGGCTTTGGGGCCGACGAACCTCATCTCGCTCGGAATCGGCGCCATCATCGGCACCGGCATTTTCGTGCTCACGGGAACCGCTGCTGCGAACCATGCCGGCCCTGCGATTGTGCTCTCATTCACGTTGGCGGCCGTTGCGTGCGTGTTCGCGGGTCTTTGCTACGCTGAGTTTGCCTCCATGATTCCCGTTGCTGGCTCGGCCTACACCTACGGCTACGCGACCCTCGGGGAATTCATCGCCTGGATCATCGGATGGGACTTGATTCTCGAATATGCCTTGGGCGCCGCAACCGTTGCCAGTGGATGGAGCGGCTACGTGCTCAGCTTTCTCGGCGACTTCGGCATCCGTCTTTCGCCCAAGTGGGCCGGTGCGCCCGGAACCGTATTCCTGTTCTACAACGGCCATTGGGAACGCCTCACCGCGCAATTCCAGAAAATGCTCGACCTGAACCACATCGACCCCGGGACCCTCCCGCATCAGTATTCTTCCTTCAACCTCTTCGGGTTCCTCGGCATTCTGATGGTCACCGCAATTCTGGTCATCGGCATCAAGGAATCCGCGAATTTCAACTCCTTCATCGTCATCGTCAAAGTCTGCGTCTTGCTCATATTCCTCGGTTTGGGCATGAATTACCTCATGGGGCATCATGCGGAAGCGATGGCGAACTGGACCCCGTTCTTGCCCGCCAACACGGGGCACTACGGGAATTTTGGCTGGTCTGGAATCGCCACTGCCGCCGGCATCATCTTCTTCGCCTACATCGGTTTCGACGCGGTCTCCACAGCGGCCCAGGAATCGAAGAATCCCAGGCGCGACATGCCAATCGGCATTCTCGGCTCTCTGGTTATCTGCACGATTTTGTACATTCTGGTGGCGGTCGTGCTCACGGGCTTGGTCAAGTACACCTCCCTCGACGTGCCGGACCCCATCGCGATCGGCATCGACATGACGGGCGTTGCGTGGGGCAGCCGTCTCGTCAAGCTCGGAGCGATCTGCGGCCTCAGCAGCACCATGGTGGTCATGTTGCTCGGGCAGTCTCGCGTGTTTTTCTCGATGTCGAAGGACGGCCTCCTGCCGCAGTGGGCCAGCAAGGTGCATCCGAAATTCCGCACACCGTACATCTCGACGATCCTGGTCGGCGTTTGCGTCGCTACCGTCGCCGCTCTCACCCCCATCAACGTTCTCGGCGAACTGGTCTCGATCGGCACGCTGCTCGCCTTCGTAATCGTCTGCGCCGGCGTGTGGGTTCTCCGCAGGCGCGGCACGGACGTGCCCCGCGCCTTCGTTGCTCCGTGGGTTCCGTTTACGCCGATTGCCGGCATCGCGGTCTCACTCCTGATGATGTTTAGCCTCGGCAAGGAAACGTGGGCCCGCCTGATCATCTGGTTGGTCATCGGCCTCGTGATTTACTTCACCTATAGCCGTCATCACAGCCGCGTGCAGAAAGCCCGCGCCTCGAAGTAGCAGGACCGGAGCAGATAGTTCCCGCGCTCCGTGGTAAATTGGTCCGGGCGTTTCGGTAGCCAGTCGCTGGCCCTCGACGCCCGCTTTCCTCGAGATCAAATTCCGTGACCCGAATTTCCTCGCGCCGTTTCGGAGTGATGCTGCGGCGGCTCTCGCCGCTCGACTGGATTTCGCTCGCCGTTCTGCTGCTCTACATTCTCCTCCGCGTCCTCGCCGCTCTGGGCCGCCCGATTCCGTTCACGTCCTTCGTCGGCTTCCTGGTTTTTCTCGCGGTTCTTTATTTCGCGATTCGCATCCTGCCCTGGGTTCGGACGCAGCTTCTTTGGCGTCTGCGAAGTCGCCTGATCGTCGCCTACCTGTTCATTGCTGTCGTTCCCGTCGTCCTGTTGCTTGCCATGGCCGCTGTCGGCGGCTACCTCCTCTACCTGCAGTTTGGGGCGCATCTTCTCAGTGACCAGTTGAACGACCGCATCAGCACCATTGCCACGGACACGGACGCAATCTCGGACGCGATCGAAGCGACCGGGGCCAAGGGTGGCGCCTCTATCGGCGAAGGGGTTCTGACCCACCCTGGAATCTCGGGCCTGCTCTCGGCTGCTCGTGATAGGGGTATGGACCTGCAGGTCTTCTTGGATCGCGGCCAGCAGCTACTCAAGCCCGGCACCGACCGTTTCTCGGGCCTTGTCGAGTTCGAAGGGAAACTCTGGCTCGCCGCCGCCGAACGGAGGCGGGGCAAGAATGGTCCGGTTTTCGTGATGACGGGCATGCCCCTGACGCCCGCGGTCCTTGACAGCGTTGGCTCTGAAATTGGTCCCGTCCAGTTGATCCTCCTCGAGCCGGCCGCAGGAAGGCCCGCTTCGGGCCTGTCGCTCGAAATCGACAACCGCCTCTACGTTCCCGGCCAGCAGATTATCAGCAATCGCACCCTCGGCCCTCCCGCGAACTGGTTCGATCGCCGCGTCAACGGGGCTTCCACGCTCGAAGCCGTTCATGTCGAACCCGGCGCAGATTCTTCGCCGTTGCCTGTGCTCGCCTCGTTTTCGCTTCGTCCTATGACGATCAATCGGCAGCTCTTCACTTCCGTCGGCGCGGTAGGCCCCCTGCTCTCGAACCTGCTTGTTCTTGCAGGGATCGTTTTCCTGGTTCTCGAAATTGCCGCCTTGATCACCGGCGTGGTCCTCACGCGGACGATCACTCGCGCCGTCGGCGACCTTTACGAGGCCACGCTCCACGTTCGGCGGGGCGACTTCAGCTACCGCGTTCGAGTCCACCAGCGCGACCAGCTCGGCGCGCTCGGCGATTCGTTTAACGAGATGACCAGTTCCGTCTCCGACCTGATCGCCGAGCAGCGGCAGCGCCAGCGCCTCGAGAACGAAATCTCGATCGCCCGCGAAGTGCAGGAGCATCTCTTCCCGCGATCTCTGCCTCAGGCCCCCGGCCTGCAGCTCGCCGCGATTTGCCGCCCGGCTCGCACGGTCAGCGGTGACTATTACGATTTCATTCGTCTCAGCCCGACGCGCATCGGAATCGCCGTAGCGGACATCAGCGGGAAGGGCATCTTTGCCGCGCTCCTGATGGCCAGCCTCCAGGCCGCGCTTCGCAGCATGGCGGCGCTCGATGGACGCGGAGGCACCGCCACGCTCGTCTCGCGTTTGAACGATCACTTGTTCAAGAATACTGCCGACGATCGCTACGCCACGTTCTTCTACGCAGTCTACGATGCGGAATCCAGCACGCTTACCTACACGAATGCCGGACACCTCGCGCCCTTTTTCGTCAACGACGCCGGTGTGCAGCAGCTCGACGAAGGCGGCACCGTTGTCGGCCTCTTTGAGGATGCTCCTTACACGCAAGGCACTCTCAAGGTCTTGCCTGGCAGCGTGCTCGTCGCCTTCAGCGACGGCCTGACGGAGCCCGAAAACGTCTACGGAGAGGAATTCGGCATGCATCGGCTGAAGGAAGAAATTCTGCGCCAGCGCAACATCGCGCCGCAGCGTCTCGCCGAAAACCTCATCACCGCGGCCGAGCAGTGGGCCGGAACGCCTGAGCAGGCCGATGACATCACCGTTGTCGTCGCCCGCATGGGCTGAACCTGCTCGATTCGCGCGCCCGCCTGTTACACTTACGCGAGTGAATTTCTCGTACAACCGGGTTGCCGGGAACAGCGTGGAACGTCTCGCCGCTTTGAGCGACGGCATATTCGCCGTGGCCATGACCCTGCTCGTTTTGGATCTTCGCGTGCCCGTAATCCAGGCCATCCACACCGAGCGCGATCTCGTGGACGCTCTCCTCGCCGCCTCGCCACACGTCCTCGTCTACCTCATGAGTTTCATGACTCTCGGAATCTTCTGGGTCGGCCAGCAGACTCAGCTCAACCACGTCGCTCGCTCCGACCGCCACCTCACCTGGATTCACCTCGCGTTTCTGTTTGCAGTCACGCTCATGCCCGTCTCGACCAGGTTCCTCACGGAATTCGCCACGTATCGGACCGCTTTGCTCGCGTATTGGTTCAACATCGTTCTTCTCGGGGCTGTGTTGTATGGAAGTTGGGGCTACGTCACGAGGGCCGGTTTGCTGAAGCCTGATACTCCTCCGGACGTTGCCCCGGCGGTTTGCCGGCGCATCGTGATCGCTCAATCGTTCTACGCCTTCGGCGGATTACTCTGCATTTTCAGCACGTACTTGAGCATCGCCTTCATCGTCGTGGTCCAACTCAACTACGCCATCGCCCCGCGATTCACTTCGCGTTCCCCCCGCTGACGGTCGCTCCGTGGCCGCCTCGGGCACTGCGGCGCCAGGCCGCGCTTGGGCATCGCGCACGATTTCACTATACTGACGCTCTCGAAATGATGACGGCCAAGGCCATCGCCTCTTGCACCCTCCTGTTTCTCCTGACGACGAATTTCATTCACGCTCAAGGAACGAAGGAAGGCCCGCCGGATCCCGAAGCTTCCTGCAAGACCTTCGTCCAGGAGTTTTACGATTGGTACTCCGCGAAAGCCATGGACGAAACCAAGATTCAAGCCGCCGTGGATATCGCCCTGAAAAATCGCAGTTCCCAATTGAGTCCTGAGCTCGTGCGCGCCCTGAAGGAAAACGCCGCAGCTGAAGCAAAGGGTGGCGGGCAAACGCAAGCGATGGACTTCGATCCCTTTCTCAACTCGCAGGACATTGCCGACCGCTACGTGATCGGGGACATCGCGCAAAAGGACAAAACCTACTGGGTCGAGGTCTACGGCATATGGTCGGGCAGGAAGCGCTTGCGCCCGGACGTTGTCCCCGAGCTGGAATTCAGGCACGGGCAATGGATTTTCGTGAACTTCCACTACGGACAACGCAAGGGAGAAGATCTGCTGAATCTGCTGAAAAGCCTTCGCGACGATCGCCGAGAGCACTCTCCGTGAGCGGCAGCCGGAGCTACTCCCGCGATCCGAGCCCTCATTACATTCGCCGGCATCCTCCTCTAGGGCTTCGCGTCCGGTTTCATTATACTGGCGTGTCCTGAAGGGGGGACGCGGGTGTCGCTTCGCAACCGGGCCGTTCTGATTACCGGCGGCAGCAGAGGAATCGGGAAAGGCATCGCTTTCGGCCTCGCGGCCGAAGGCGCCCGCGTCGCCATCTCGTATCGCTCGAACAAAGCGGCGGCGCAGAACACACTCCGCCAATTGCAAGGCCGCGGCGCCGATTGCCTGTGCGTCGAAGCGGACGCCACGAATCCGGAAATCGTCGATTCGCTCGTGAGCCACGTGATCGAGCGCTTCGGCCGTCTCGACGTCCTCGTGAACAACGTCGGCGAATTTAACTGGAAGCCCGTGATCGAGACTTCGATCGGCGAATGGGAAGCGATTCTGAAATCGAACCTGCTCAGCGTCTTCTACGCGTCGAAGGCCGTGCTGCCGACGATGCGCCGCCAGCGTTGGGGGCGCATCATCAATCTCGGCGCGGTTGGCGCGGAACGTGCGTTCGGCCAGGCCACGATTTCGGCGTACGCCGCTTCGAAGGCCGCCGTCGTTTCCTTCTCGCGCTCGCTTGCGGTGGAGGAAGCGAAGCACGGCATCACCGTCAACGTCATCAACCCTTCCAACATCGACGAGAAGGATTTGACCGTCGACGAGGCGCGCCGCATGCGCGATTCCCGTTTCCCGATCGGCCGCCCGCCTTCCACCGAAGACGTTTCCGCCGCCGTCAAGTTTTTCGCTTCCGATGCCGCCGACTACATCACCGGCCAGGTTCTCAACGTCTCCGGCGGCTGGATGCTCTAGGAGTTCCTCATGCCTCCGACGCTCGCAAACGGCAAAATCTGCTACATCGAAATGCCCGCCACGGATGTCGCGCGCTCCGCCGAGTTTTACCGCAAGGTCTTCGGCTGGAACATCCGAAAGCGCGGCGACGGCACCACCGCCTTCGACGATACGACCGGCCAGGTCAGCGGCGCCTGGGTTCTCAAGCGTCCGCCCGCTGCGACGCCCGGCCTTCTCGTCTACATCATGGTTGACAGCGTCGCCGCAACCGTCGAAGCCGTCATCGTCAATGGCGGTGAGATTGTTCAGGCCATCGGCGCCGACGCGCCGGAAATCACGGCCAGGTTCCGCGATCCGGGCGGAAACATCATCGGTCTCTACCAGCAACCTGCTTGATGCCCGTATGAAAATTCTCACCACTGCCGAGATGCGCGAGGTCGACCGCCTCACCACCGAGCGCCACGGCATCCCCAGCCTGACGCTGATGGAGAATGCCGGCCGCAGCGTCGCGGAATTCATCGCGCATCGCTTTCCGCACCTTGAACGGCGCCGCATCGTCGTCCTCTGCGGCAAAGGCAACAACGGCGGCGACGGATTCGTCGCTGCGCGGCATCTGCGCGAAAAAGGCGCGAACGTTTCCGCATATTTGTTCGCCGAGCCGCAAGAAGTGAAGGGCGATGCCGCGGCGAACCTCGATCGCTGGCGGCAACTCTCCGGCGAAATGCATGTGATTCGCGCTGCGAGCGAGTGGCGGACGTCGAAGCAAGTTATCGCCTCCGCCGGCGTCATCGTCGACGCGCTCCTCGGAACCGGCGCGCGCGGCGAAGTCGAAGGCCTCCTCGCCGAAGTGATTGCGGACATCAACGCCCACAGCGCGGCGCAGACCGTCGTCGCGGTCGACATTCCCTCGGGGCTCAATGCCGATTCGGGCGAAGTCTCCCGAAGCTGCGTCGTCGCCGATTTCACCGTCACGCTCACGGCGCCGAAAATCGGCATGTTCCGCGGGAACGCCCCGTCCGTCGTGGGCCAGCTTCTCGTTCGCGAAATCGGTTCGCCGCGCGAGCTGATTGCCGAACTCGGCAAGGGCAAACTGTGGTGGGGCGACGCGAACCAGTTTGCGGACTTCGCGGTTCGCCGCCGCCCCGAAGGCCACAAAGGCGATTTCGGCCACGCGCTCATCGTCGCCGGCTCCGTCGGCAAGACGGGCGCTGCCGTTCTCGCCTCCTGGGCCGCGCTGCGCGCCGGCGCAGGACTCGTCACCGTGGCGACGCCCGAACCCGCGCTGCCCATCATCGCGGGCCACACGCCCGAAGTGATGACCGAGCCGCTGCCCGCCACGCGCGCCGGCACAATCTCATTGCGCGGCCTCGAAGGCGGCTTTGACGCAATCGTGAAAGGGAAGCGCGCGCTCGCAATCGGCCCCGGTCTATCGGCAAACGAAGAAACGCAGCAGTTCGTGCGCACGGTCGTCGCGCAGCGAGTGGCGCCGATCATCCTCGACGCCGACGGCCTCAACGCCTTCGCCGGCCGTGCCGCTGAATTGAAGAGCGCGAACGGCCTTCTCGGTGTCACGCCGCATCCGGGCGAGATGGCGCGCCTCGTTGGCTGCGAAACCAAGGACGTCCAATCGCGCCGCGTCGAACTCGCGCTGAAATCCGCAGCAGACTGGAACGCCTGCGTGGTCCTGAAGGGCCACCAGACTGTCATCGCGTCGCCCACCGGCGAGGCGTACATCAACTCGACCGGGAATCCCGGAATGGGCACGGGCGGCACTGGCGATGTTCTCACCGGCATGCTCGCAGGGCTTGTCGCGCAGCATGGGCAAGGCCTGAACTATTCCGGCTACGCGCATCTTCTTGCGTTCGGTGCCTATCTCCACGGGCTTGCGGGCGACATTGCCTACGCCGACCACAACGAAGCGCCCCTGATGGCGTCCGACCTGATTCGCTCGATTCCGCGTGCGTATCGCCGATTTTTTGACGAGTGCGGTCGTGGCTAAGCGGGAATTCGAAACGCACTCGACCGAAGAAACAATCGAGCGTGGCCGCGAAATCGGCGCAATTGTGAAACCGCGCACGCTGATTCTGCTCGAGGGAGAACTCGGGGCGGGGAAGACCACGCTGGCGAAAGGCATCGTCAGCGGCCTCGGCGCGGCCCGCGAGGAAGAAGTCACCAGCCCCACGTTCACGCTTGTCCACAAGTACGAGGGCCGAGCGCGCGTCTACCACGTCGATCTCTACCGCGTCGGCGATTTCCACGATCTCGAAACGCTCGGCCTCGAGGACGTCTTCTCCGAAGACGCCGTCATCATCGTCGAGTGGCCCGACCGTCTCACCCTGCGCACCGACTGGCCGATCCTCCGCATCGCCCTCGAACACGTCGCCGAAGACACTCGCCGCATCACCCTCGATGCCGACTCGGAGTCGTCCGCGCAGGCTCGGTGAGACGTTCGGAATCGTCATCCGAGACCTACCAAAAGTGTACCGATTGAAAATTTTCATGTGGTTGAGTCGCAAGGAGTTGCGGCGATTTCCGTTTGCAGAGTGTACCGATTGAGGCTCGCCTGATGAGCGTTGTTTCGCCCGGGACGGGGACGCCTCGCCGGATTCTCGTTTTTTGGCGATTAGGCTGAGTGCCGGTCCTTTGTTTTCTATGAGTTAGGGTGGTTTCTAATATTCGAATTTGGCGATTAGGATTTGCCATAGAGACACAGAGCGCGCAGAGTTGGGCGAACCCGAAATCCCGGACGGCTTCCGCGTGCAACTGTATATTAGACATGGTGTCGGCCCTGTGTTTTCAACGAGTTAGGCCGATTTCTAATCGCGGAACTGTATATTAGAAAGAGGTGGTCTGCGACCCGCGGCCGGCGACCTGCGAAGCGCGGGCTCGTGGCTCCCCGATGCATCGAGCTACCAATCCTTCGCTCCCTCTGCACGGCTTTAGCCCTCCTCTCTAGCGCTCATTTTGCCGAGCGCGAAAACGGCCCACGGTAGCATGGGAACGTGGAAAAGGGTAGGTTCAAAATTCGAGTAGTAGTCCTATAACTCCTAGAACCTTGGCCGCCCGGGTCAAAGAGGGCGTCGGCTATGCATCGATTCACTATCGCAATAATGCGATATTGAGCGCAGAATAGGCGGCTATGAAGCGCGATAGACACAGCGAAATTGTCGAGCGGCGAGGACGCAAGAGCGCGAGATATCGAAAGGCGTTCGCGCGTACATTGCATCAGATCGATTTGGCGATGCTTGTCCGCGAAATGCGCGAGGACGCAGGTTTAACGCAGGCAGAGTTGGCTAGAAAGGCGGGCACAACGCAATCCGTAATCGCCCGGCTGGAGGACGCAGAGTATACCGGGCACTCGTTGACAATGCTGGAGCGAATCGCGACCGTCTGCGGCGTGGCCTTGAGACTCCACGCGGAAAAGAAGCCAAACTTCGACCGGGAAGTGGCGCTAGTTTAGCGCCTTTCGTCATGGTCGATCGCGGTGCGGTTGCTGATGTTGGACGCGCAAGGAGTTGCGGCGTCCCTGGACCGAGGCCCTGCCAGCCGCCGTGCCGTTCCGCGAACCAGGTCGAGACGAAAACGCAAAGGAGCCGGCAAGATGCCGGCGCTACAAAAGCCGCCCCGAAATGCGTGGGGCGATTCGGAAAACGGCCAAGCGAAGAATCGCGCGCTGAGGACTGCCTTCGCTTCGCCTCGCGGGGTTAGCACTGCCGGAGCGGGCACAGCATGCTGTGCCCCAATAGAGAAACTGCCAAACGCCGACGAAAAGGGACGCGCCAACATAGCTGCCGTCAGATGCTAGCCGAGGGCCATGATGTGGAAGCCGGCGTCGACGAAGATGACGTTGCCGGTGACGCCGCGGCCGAGATCGCTGCCGAGGAAGACGGCGGTATCGGCGACTTCGGCGATGTCGGTGTTGCGGCGAAGGGGCGAGTGCTGCGGAACGAAATCGAGGATCTTGGAGAAGTCCTTGATGCCGCGGGCGGAGATGGTTTTGATGGGGCCGGCGGAGATGGCGTTGACGCGGATTTTGTTCGGGCCGAGTTCGCTGGCGAGATATTTGACTTCGGCTTCGAGGGCGGCCTTCGCAACGCCCATAACGTTGTAATTGGTGACGACGCGCGTGGAGCCGAGATAGGTGAGGGTCATGATGGAGCCGCCGTTCGTCATGAGCGGGGCGAGGGCTTTCGAGACGGCGACGAGCGAATAGGCGCTGACTTCGAGCGCGAGCTTGAAACCGTCGCGCGAGGTGTTGACGAACGGCTGGCCCAGATCGTCGCGATTCGCGAACGCGAGGCTGTGGACCATCACGTCGAGCTTGCCGGCTTTGGCCTTCAGCGATTCCGCGAGTCCGTCGATGTCCGATTGCTGCTGCACGTCGCAGGGGAAAAGCGCCGCCGCGCCAAGCTGCTGGCCGAGTTCCTCGACGGTGGGCTTGGCACGCTCGTTCTGGTAGGAGAGCAAGAGAGTGGCGCCCTCACGAACAAAGGCCTGCGCGATCGCGTAGGCGATGCTCCACTGGTTCCAGACGCCGAGAACGATGGCCGTTTTGCCTTCCATGAGCTTGGACATGGCGGACATTCTAACCGGAAATGCGGGTTTCGTGAATGCGAGAGGGGCGCCAACAAGGAGATTTGCGGTCCCAGAGAAGGCTGAAATCTCAGACTTGAGATTTCGAGATTTCAACAGGGACGAAAGTCAAAAGCGGACCACGGAGAACACTGAGAAAATCCGGAGGAGACCGAGCCGGGTAAGGATGTCGCCCCGGGGGAGTCTGTGTTAGCGCAGCAGGCGGAGGAGTGCGCGGACAAGGTCAACGATAAACGGCCAGAGGACCGCAACGACACCCGCAACGGCGATGGCTCGCTTGATGAGGGCGCCTTCGGACGGCCCTTCGGCGTCGGGTACTCCGTGCTTCGAGCAGAAGTCGCCCCGCACGGCCGGGCGGCTACACCTTTCGCCCGAAGTGCCGATGTAAAGACAGGGGTGCCGGGCAGCGGGATTCGAGGCGTTCAGCAGGCTCGGCGGCGTTTGGGGCGTGCCGGGGAGCGGTTCACCCGGGTCGCCGGGCCAAGGTTCCCGCTCGATGACTTCGGCCGCAGAGGTAACCCTTACGCGGCGGTCCATTGCGCCTCACTTTCGCGGTCGGCTAGAGTAAAAGTTCGTCGCCAGCAGGTCTGGGGAATGCCCGAAACTCGCACCGCGCCATCGTCTGCCCATCCCGCCAGGATGAAGCTGGAGCCGTACTCCGCTGAAATCCGGCTGGAGAAGCTGACTCTCGGCGTCGACAACATCCATTATGACGTCTACCTGAGCCCCAAGTTCCTCGAATTCAGCCGAAAATACCTTCTCGACCTGGTTCGGCAGACGATCAACCTCCCGCTGGCCTGGAGCAAGGACCGGAAGCAGCCGACGGGGTCTCCCGAGCACGGCGGCTTCCGACGGATTCTAACCGAAATCCTGCAGGAATCGCTGACGCGCGCGAAATATCAGCAGTCGATCGACACGGATATTCTGCACCAGCTCGCGCTGCTGAAATACGTCAGCCAGGAAGTGAGCAACCAGTTTTCCAGCATCCTCGTGGAATGCAAGGACTGGATTCGCGGGCGCGGCGAGCTCTTCGAGCACAGCGAGCAGGCCCACGTGATGCGGTCGAAGATCGCGGAGACGCAGGCCGACCGGAAGAAAATCATCCGCCAGGTGGGCGACACGGTTTGCCGGATCTGGCGCGAGGTGGAAGAAGGAACGATCGCGAAATCGCGCCGCGCCCTTTTCGGCGACGGTTTCCACGAAACGTACGACCTTCTGCAGAACCGCTTCCTTTTTGTCGACGGCGGCAACGACGACCACATGTTCCTCGAGCACTACGTGTTGCTCGGGAACTTCATGAACGACCCGGACCGCTTCGACGTCTTCGACGCGCTGCTGCTCGATTTCGTGCGCGAGTTCGTGCTGGCGGACGATAACGCGGAGGACCTGAGCAAGGCGAAGAAGGCCCACGAACGGCTGCTCGAACAGGCGAAATCGCTGCGTTCGGAGCTCGCGCGCCTCGAGCAGGAAATGGAGGAAGTTGCCGCGAACAAAAGCGACAGCGGCGACAGCTTTCCGTGGCTCTTCCGGCGCAAGAGCGGAGGGCAGGCGGAAAGCGGCGAGGTTGCCGACTTGCGCCGGAAGACGGCGTCGCTCGAAAAGAACCTCGAAGAGTTGGCTCCGCAGATCGAGACGGCGAAGCAGCGGATGGACTTTCTCGCTTCGGAATACCAGAGCCGGCTGGGCGATTATTTGAACCAGCCGCAGAACGCGCGGCGCCTTTTCGACGCGCAAGCCCCGGAAGTGGAAGGCGAAGCCCCGCCCGAAACGCGGGCGCAACTGCTGGAGGAATGGGTCCACCGTCTCGAGGAGCGGGACCTGCTGTTTCACGTGCTGGCGGGATACGAGCTACGGCGAATTTATGGGGATTACTGCCCGCCGATCCACTTGCAGCAACTGAAGAAGGCGATGGTCAACCGCGATGAAGCGCGGCGGGTGGAGCAGATTCTGGAGCAGTTCCCGGCGCGGAAAATTTCGACGAAGAAGCTGGACGATGCGTCGCGAGCCATCCGGCGGCGGTCGCACGAGGAGACGCTTGTTTACTGCCTGCAATTTGCGGAAGACTTCATGCGGCTGCGGCGCGACCGCAGGAATTACCAGCACGTGGCGGCGTGGATGGAACGCATCAATCTGGTGCGTTCGGAGCGGTCGCGAGAACTCTCGCGCGTCAACAACAGCCTGTACGAGTTCCTGCATCCGGATGAAGGGCGTCCGGCGGAAGATCCGGTCGTCAACCACACGGTGATCAAGGCGGACGTGCGGGGATCGACGGGGATCACGAAGGATTTGCTGTCGCGCGGCATGAACCCGGCGTCGCACTTCAGCATGAACCTGCACGAGCCCGTGAAGCGAATGCTGGAACGCTACGGCGCCGCGACGGTGTTCATCGAAGGCGACGCGATTATCCTGGCGATTTACGAGACGGAGTCGACGCGCGCCACGCGGCGGGCGGTGGCGCGGGCATGTGTGCTGGCGCGCGAGATTCTGGCGGTGTCGTCGGCATACAACGGGCGGGCGAAGGCGGCGGACCTGCCGCCGCTCGAATTGGGAGTCGGAGTCGCGTTCCAGGACTCCGCGCCGTCTCTGTGGATGGAAGGTGATTCGAAGATCATGATTTCTCGCGCGCTCAATCTTTCCGACCGGCTTTCGAGCTGCGCGAAGATGGCGAAGCGGCTCTTTCAGACGAACGCGTCGCCGTTCAATCTGTTCGTGTTGCAGACGCTGATGGAAGACGCCGTGGCGGACGAAGGCGAGGAGCTCCTGATTCGTTACAACCTGAACGGGATCGAGCTGAACGAAGAGGGATTCCAAAAGCTGAGCGCGGAGATTTCCATGGCTCCGATGGGCGGAAATTTTCCGCTGCCGTGGGGCAAGGAGCGCGTCCAGCTTTTCTTCGGCGAAGTGCCGCTCGGCGAAACGCTGGAGCCGATCGTGATTCGCAAGGGTTTCGTCCGCCAACTGCAGCCCGGCGGGAAAATCGGCGCGCAGGGGAATCGCGCCTACTACGAAGTCTGCACCGATCCGAAATTGTTGGAGCTCGCCCGCAAGAAAGTCGGGTCCACCACGCCGAAGAGTTGAAGTCGCTTCCGCTTCTATCCCGTCCCATGCCTCGCGCGAGCCGTTCCGCGCATCGCCCTGCTATAATCCATCGCTCGCAGAATCGGAGGCGAAAGGGTCCGGCTTGCCCTGAGTCCGAAGGACGAAGGGTGATCGGCCGGGCGCCTCGCCCAAAACGGAGGCGAAAGGGGTCCGGTGATCCTCGTGGCCTTCAAAGCCATTGATCCGGCTCTTCGCGAGTCGGGTGGTGGGTTCGACTCCCACACGCTTCCGCCAAGCGTTCAGAAACTCTGCGGGACAGCTGCAAGCGGCCTAGAGCCTGCAACCATCCCGCAGTTTCTTGGGGGCTTCGCTAATCAGCAGGAACGCGCTCTCCGCTCACTTCGCCGGAAATGCGAACCGACACGGCGTTTCTGTGTGAGGGATGTACCTGTTTTTCCCGAGAGCGTTAATCGACGGTGATACGAGTACCCGCCGTTGTCCCCTTGACCTCGGCCACCATAGTGCCGCTCGTGTCGAAGAGTTTGAAATCGAAAGTGCCTTCGTACGTTTTGCCGTTGCGTGCGACTCTGTCAATTTCGTCTATGGTGAAAGTGTTCGAGGGGGTGCCGTCCGGGCCAAACATCAAACCGATATGGTGCAGCTTGACGCTACCGTGGCCTAAATCCTTCCAGACGCCATAGCAAATATTGTTGCCGGACGGTGGCACAAACGCATTCTCAAATTCAGTTCCATCCCCGTGCCAAGTCTTGAACGATTCGAGGAACTTGGAACCATCGTCGGCGGTGTAAATGAGATGCCACAGACCGACGATGGTAGCAGGCTCATCGGATGGGTTGCCCTCTTGATGGCCCAGGAAGGGCATCGAGGGAGCGGCTCCCGGTTTGTAAGGATCGGCGCAACCAGCCTTGGCGCTGGTAGCGGCAAACAACAGCCCGAAGACCAGCAATGCGGCTAAAGCGGAGGACCGGCCGCTCGAAAGGATCCGGAAAATGTTGGCTCGATTCATGTTTCTCTCCTACCTTTCTGTCAATGTTCGCGGACGGGGTTCTCCGAACTCAAGAACGAACCTGGCGATCGCGAGACTCGCGCACTCTCCGCGAGGAAGCGAAAACGATCAATGCACCGGGTTTCAATTGCGGATCAATTGTCTTTCAAGAGCTAACTTGCTGATTAGCTGATGGTTGGCGCGCCTCTCGCGGAGAGGTTCAGATTGATGTCATATGCCGAATTTGTTAGTCTCAACCATCCGTAAAGGCAGGGACACGGAATGGAGTTCGCTGCCAAGACCCTCCGTATCGCATTCGACCGTTTTGAGGTGGACCTGCGTTCGGGTGAACTTCTAAAAGACGGGCGAAGGGTACGTCTTCAGGCACAGCCGTTCGGATTGCTGGCTCTGTTGCTCGAGCATCCCGGCGAAGTGGTGACGCGAGAAGAAATTTGCGACAGGCTCTGGCAGGCCGACACGTTTGTGGATTTCGACCACAGCGTGGGCACAGCGATCAACAAGATCCGCGAGGCTCTGGGCGAATCGGCCGAGAAGCCGCGGTTCGTGGAGACCTTGCCGCGCCGGGGTTATCGGTTCATTGGGAAGATTGAAAGGTGGAGTGAAAGTCCGCCGATCGAAGGACGGCCAGCGCCGGCCGAACCGAACGCAAGCGTCGCCATCGCCCCGACCGCAAGCGAAGCAGGGGTCGGTAGCGAGCCCACCGCGCGCGGAAGCGGGCCATCCCGCGGCGGGAGGTTTGCGCTGATCGCTGCTATTTCGTTGGGAATTCTGCTCGCGTCGGTTGTTCTGTTGCGCAAGTCCCGTGATTCGCGCCTGGCAACTCGCGCTGCGAGTATTCAATCCGTTGCGGTTTTGCCTCTGGAGAACCTTTCAGGCGATCCTGCCAAAGAATACTTTGCCGATGGCATGACGGACGAATTGATTACCGAGCTCGCAAGGACCAAAGGCCTGCGCGTGGTTTCGAGAACATCCGTGATGCAGTATAAAGGGGCGCATCGCCCGCTGAAAGACATCGCCCGTGAACTGGGCGCGGACGCAATCCTCGGAGGGTCGGTCGTGGTTGACGGCCGCCGCGTGCGAGTCACCGTACAACTGGTCAATGCTGCGTCCGACACTCATATCTGGGCACAAAGCTACGTTCGCGACTTGGACGACGTTCTCCTGTTACAACAGGAAATCGCGGAGAACGTCGCGAAAGAAGTGAACGGGGCCGCGCTCCCTTCGAATACGTCTCGCCCACGGATCGCACCCGAAGCCCATGACGCTTACCTGCGTGGGCGATACAACTGGTTCGCAGACAATTATGAAATCGCCCGCGAGTCCTTCGAGAAGGCCATTCGGCTCCAACCCGATTACGCCGCCGCGTACAGCGGCCTTGCCGATTACTACCTCGCAGGGGCTACGTCAGGGTTCCTGGTCCCAAAGGACGCGTTGCCCAAGGGCGAGGCGGCGGCCGAAAAAGCACTACAGTTGGACGACTCTGTCGCGGAAGGGCATGGCTCCATGGCAGCCGCGTATCTCCTTTACCGATGGAACTGGGAGGCGGCGGAAAAGGAAACGCAAAGGGAGCTCGAACTCAATCCAAACCTCGCGGACGCCTACCATCTTCGCACTTATCTGCTGCTGGCCCTGAACCGAAGAGACGAGGCTGTAGAATCCGAGCGAAAGTGCCTGGAGCTCGATCCCTTCGCTCGGCCCTGGGGGCTGGGATGGGCCCTGGACTCCGTGGGAAGATATCAGGAGGCAGAAACTGAAATTCGCAACCGAATTGAAGCTTCGCCAAAATACGCCTACCTGCATTATGAGCTGGCCCAGACCTACTTGAAGGAGGGAAGAGAGAAAGAGTCGATGGAGGAATATGCGGAAGATCTTCGCCTGGAAGGCCATCAAGAACTGGCCGCGGAAGTGCGAGCCGCCTTTGCAAAGGGCGGCAACAAGGGCGTGCAGAAATGGAGGCTCGCTCGTCTGAATCAGATGGCCAAGAAGAGCTATGTTTCCCCGCTTGAATTCGCTTCTGCGTATCTCCGACTGGGTCAGGATGACGAAGCAATGCAATGGTTGAACAAAGCGTACGAAGAGCGCGTGCCCCTTATCATATTGATTCAACAGGGTGAGCGCCTGAAGCGGTTACGCGGCGACCCTCGCTATCAAGCTCTCGTCAAACGGATCGGGCTACCACCGGCGTTTTGATTTGCCCTATCACGACGAGACAACTTCCTGCCTCGCGCGAAATCGACCCAGCGCTCAGTTTTCGTGGGCTGTGGCGGCAGTGGGCCATTTCTGTCCTTTGGGACAGTTTCTATCGGCGGGCGGACGATGTAGGCTAGCGGGACCCCAGCAACGTCATGCTCAAACGAAGCCGGAAGTCTATCCCCGCGATGCTGATGACGGCGGCACTGGTGTGCGCGGCGAGCTGCACGGGCGGGTCGTACGGCGGAGGCGGCGGAAACGGGGGTGGCGGAGGAGGCGGAGGAACGTCGATTCCCACGGCACCTTCCGGGTTGACCGCGACGGCGGGAAACGCGCAAGTGAGCCTATCGTGGAGCGCGAGCACCGGCGCGACCGGCTACTACGTGAAGCGCGGAACGGCAAGCGGCGGTCCTTACACGCAAGTGGCGGCGACGGCGAGCACTAGCTCCATGGACATGGGCCTGACGAACGGGACGACGTACTACTATGTGGTGACTGCGTACAACGGCGCGGGCGAAAGCGGAAATTCGAATCAGGCAAGCGCGACTCCGAGCGCACCGGCGCAGACCCCATCTGCGCCGACGGCCCTCGCGGCGACGGCCGGAAACGCGCAGGTAAGCCTGACGTGGAATGCGAGCACGGGCGCGACGAGCTATCACGTGAAGCGCGCGACGACGAGCGGCGGCCCGTACACGCAGGTGGCGGCGCCGACGGGCACCAGCGATACGGACTCGGGATTGACGAACGGCACGACCTATTACTACGTCGTGTCGGCGGTGAACAGCGCGGGCGAGAGCGGAAACTCGAGCCAGGCGAGTGCGACTCCTTCGGGCGGCTCTTCGGCGGCAATCCAGGTGACCGTGGATGCGCTGAGCGACCGGCACGCGATCAGCCCGTATGTGTACGGCGTGAATTTCCCGTCCGATGCGGGATACATCACGGACAGCGGCACGACGCTGGTGCGCTGGGGTGGGAACGCAAGCACGCGGTACAACTGGAAGAATTTCGACACGAACGCGGCGAACGACTACTACTACATCAACCGTCCCATGGGCAACGCGCCGCTCTACAGCGACTCGACCCAATTCGTCACGAACGTCGCGGCGGCAGGCGGAAGCCCTTTGATGACCATTGGCATGCTGCCGTGGGCCGCGAAAGACTCGACGAGTTACAGCTTCTCCGTGACGAAGTATGGGGCGCAGTGCGCAACCGATCCGTATAACGCGGATGCAGGAAACGGCGTCAAGAGCGACTGCTCGACCAATGTGACGGGCAACGATCCGCACGACGCGGATATCGCTCTGCTCGACGGGCCTCCGGCGGGAGGCGATCCCGCGGGAAGCGTCTACCGCAATCAATGGGTTGCCGCGCTCGCGACGGCTTTCGGCAATAGCACGCCGCATTTCTACGACATGGACAACGAGATCGACATTTGGGGCGGCACGCATCGCGACGTCCATCCGAATCCGAGCGGGTACAACGAGATGCGCGACACATACCTCGATGTGGCACGCGGCGTGAAGACGTGGGACCCGCAGGCGGTTCGATTCGGTCCTGTGAGCTGCTGCTGGTGGTTCTATTGGAACGGCGCGAACGGAAACGACAAGAACGCCCACGGCGGCGTGGATTTTCTGCCGTGGTGGCTGAACGAAGTCTACTGGTCGGATCTGATCGCAGGGACACGATCGGTGGACGTGCTCGACATTCACGCGTACCCGGACTCGCCGGACAATCTTTCGAGCATGACCACGGCGCAGAAGCAGGCGGCGGCGCTGCGAATCTTCCGCGATTACTGGGATCCGACATATGTGAGCGAATCTGGCTCGATCAACCAGCAGTGGGCAACGCAGATTCAGCCGCTGAAGACGATTCCGTTCCGCATCCCGCGTATTCGCGCGATGCTGAACATGATTTATCCGGGCACGCCGCTGAGCGTGACGGAGTGGAACGCGGCGTTCGCAGGCGAATCGGATTTCTCAACAGCGCTGGCCGACGCGGACGCGTTCGGCATCTTCGGGCGCGAGCGCGTGACGTACGCGGCGCGATGGACAGCGGCCGATTCGACGGCTCCGGCGTATCAGACGCTGAAGCTATTCCGGAACTACGACGGGCAGCACAGCACGTTCGGGAGTACATCGATTTCGGCGACGCACAACGCCGACCCGAGCCTTTTCAGCGTGTATGCGGCGCTGTCGCCGGCGGGCACGACGATGACGCTGCTGGTCGTGAACAAGGACCCGTCCAACGCGGCGCAAGTGGGCTTCACTCTGAGCAATTTCACGCCGAGCACGTTCAAGACGTACACGCTGTCGAAGACTTCGCCGACGTCGATCGTGGCGGGGTCGAGCCAGACGTGGAGCGCGACGCAGACGTTCGCGGCGTACTCCGCCGCTCTGCTCGTAATCAGCGGGACGCTGCCAAAGACTCCGGCGGCGGAATGGGACTTGAATCCGGACGCGATTCAAGCGGCACAGAACGCGACGGTGCTGCTTGCGCCGAAGATTGTTTCCGGCTCTGGCGCCGTGACGCTGCAGACAGCGCAATTCGACGCCGGCTACAGCGCGGGCGGCACCATCGCGATCAACACGGTGCAGGTGACCACGAGCGCAACCGGCGAGATCACGATCACCACCGGAACGACGCCGGGGTTCTTCCATTTCACGGTCACGGGACAGGACGGCTCGGGAGTCACGCAGAAGCAGGGCGGCTGGCTGATTGTCGGCAATCCCGCGACCACAATGACGAAAACCGGGGACAATCAGAGCGGAGCAACCGGCACGACTCTGAGTTTGAGTGTCGCGCTCAATCCAGGATCGTCTGGCGGGACGAATTCGGGCGCGAGCATTCTGTTCACGACGGACGGCGGCAGCTTTGGCGGGGCTTCACGGAAGATTGTCACGACCAACGGCTCGGGCGTTGCGTCCATCACGCTGACCTTGCCGGCGACGAGCGGCACGGCACACGTCACAGCCGAAGGCCCGTACGGGCTGGGACATCCCATCGCAACGTTCACCGAAACCGCACAGTAGATCCGGGCGAAATCTCAGACTCCAGGGTGTTTCAGGCAGGGTGATTAACCAGCACCGTGCTTGCGTCGAGCTTCGCCCTCTTGCGCGCCATTGCATCGATGGCGAGCACGGTGAGCAGCATGACGACCGGGTCGATGGGGAGCCGATAGCGAGGCTCAACCACCGTCAGGTAGTACGCCCATGGAAAGACAATCACGAAAACAACGAGCGGGAACCAGTAAGCATGGCGTCTTCGAACGAGAAGGATTGTGCCCGCAAGCGCGCCCAATGAGACAAAGACGTTAAACAGCAGGACGAAGCGGAACCACACGGATCTGGCGCGAAAGAAGTCACGGACGGGATTCGGTGTTCCCCCCGACCAAAAGGCGAGAAAGCGGTGCCAGGTAAGATCGGCCACGCGGGCGGGATGCGCCAGCATATAGTCGATGGCGTCGTGCTGCTTCTCGGCCATGTAGGGCACTTCGCCGAGGTCGATATACCTTTCACGCTCCGCGCTGTCATGAATCGGATGCTGCGTGCCGAGCCACCGATCCCCAGCGTCAGGATTGTTTCCTACCCACAATTGCAGGCCGAGAATCGAGCGCAGCGGGACAAACACATGGAAGACTTCATAGTTGCGCACCGTCCAGGGAATGCAGCACAGCGCAGCGAGAACGGCAGCGAGCGCGGGCCTCACGACCCAGGCCAGTCCCTGTTTGTGCAGCCGATAGGCGAGCCAGCCAAGCAATAGAGGAAACACGGACAGGAGGGTCGCGGTGGTCATCAACGTGAGGCCCCACAGAAGGCCGTAGGCGATCCACGCGCCAATGCGGCGGGAGCCGGGGAGCTCCAGCGTCATCCAGAGGATGGTTGCGCCGAGCAGCGCGCCGATGGACGCGTCCCACATGCTCTCGGCGGGAATCTGGAATGCGTTCGGAAAGATGGCCCAGAGCCACGCGGCGGCCGCGCCCACTCCCACGCCGGCGATTCGCCTGCCCGCCAAATAGATTGGGATACACGCGAGGGTGGTGGCAACGATGTTGATCAATACAGCCACGACGTACGATGCAAACGTGTAGACGCCGAAGATCCGAAAGATGCCGGCCAGGAGCAGAGGATAGACAGGGGTCATCCAGGCAGTGGGTCCGGTGTCGACGCGAAAGGGAGAACTGAAGCCGTGGCCCGTGGCGAGCGAGTGCGCGATGTTTCCGGACTCGAAAAGGAACGGGATTGTGGCGAGCGCCTGCTTCGGGTTGTGGCTCTCGTAATTCCAGAAGAAGGCCAGGCGCACGCCCAGAGCAACCAAGAGGATCAGCGTCAGGGATGTGGACGCCGCGCGGAGTCTGCTAGTCATCGCGGCAAGTGTGACACAGGTTCGCGAGGTTTCGACATCCTACGGGGAAAACGCTGGAAGCCGTGGCGGCATTCAAGGCCAGTCTCGCAGGGCCGCGAGAGCGGCGAAATGGCCGCAGAGGCCATGAACGCCGCCGCCTGGGGGCGTCGACGCAGAGCAAAGATAAATGCGTTTGGCGGGGGTGCGATAGAGCCGCCACGTCGGGCGGAGGAAGAACTGACTGAGGTCGGCGCCGCCTCCACTGATGTCGCCGCCGACGAGATTGGGATTGTGAGATTCGAGGTCGGGGGTGAGCATCACGCTGCGTTTCAGAATCAGGCGGCAAAAGCCGGGCGCGAATCTTTCGACCTGCTGCTCGATGCGCTGGGACATGTCGGTGGTTGAGCCGTTAGGGACGTGGCAATAGGCCCAGGCCGTGTGTTTTCCCGCAGGCGCGCGCGTGGAGTCGAAGAGGGTCGGCTGCGCGAGCAAGACAAAAGGCCGCTCGGCACGTTCCCCGCGCCAGGGCGCTCGTTCCGAGGCCGCAATCTCGTCGAGCGTGCCACCAATGTGAATTGTGCCGGCGCGAGCGCAGGCTTCCGCCTTCCACGGAATCGGGGCGTCGAGCGCCCAATCGACCTTGCAGACGCCGGGGCCGTAGCGATAGCGCGCAAGTTGACGGCGAAATCCGCCGCGGAGAAGCGGTCCCGCGATCCGCAAGAGTTGACGTGGAGTGACGTCGCAAAGGATGACTCCGGAAGAGGGCAGCTCGTCCACCGAATTCACCATTTGGCCAGTGGTGATTTCTCCGCCGAACGAGCGAAGAAGGGAAGCGAGCGCGTTGGCGAGATTCTGCGAGCCGCCGCGGACGATGGGCCAGCCAGCGACGTGAGCGACGGCTCCGAGCACAAGGCCGAACGCCGCGCTGGGCACGCGTTCGAGGGGAAGAATCGAATGCGCTGCGAGGCCGGCGAAGAGGGCGCGTGCGCGTTCGCCACGGAAGAGGCTTCGGGCCAGCGCCGACGCGGAACGCATTCCGCGCAGTCCGAAGAGCGCGGCGGCGATTGGATGATGCGGAAGTCCCAACGGGCCGAGGAGAAACGGTTCGAGCTTCGGCCAGTTCGCTGAGAGGCCGCCAAACAGTTTCGCGTATGCCGCGCCGTCTGGGCCGAGGCTCTGCGCTGTTTCCTCCAAGGAGCGGTCGAGAACGACGGCCGATCCATCATCGAGGGGATGCGCGAGCGGCGCAGCCGGTTGAATCCATTCGAGGCCGTGTCTTTCGAGCGGCAGCGTGCGAAAGAACGGCGACGCAATTCCCATCGGATGGACAGCCGAGCAGATGTCGTGCGTGAACCCGGGCAGCGTCAGCTCGCTTGAGCGTGTTCCACCACCGATGGTCTCTTGGCCCTCCACCACCAGCACGGAGCGGCCGGCTTGAGCGAAAGTGATTGCGGCGGCAAGGCCGTTCGGGCCGGAGCCGATCACCACAGCGTCGTATTGTGGCCTTATCGCCATCAGGACTGAGACCGCGAGATGATAGCGCCGGAAGCGTTCGCGGCGGAAAGAATTGCGCGAAAAGAAATGGGATGAAATGCTAAGACACAGCGACGGTTGCGCGGTCGGGAATGAGGGCGGGTTCGTTCGCGTGCAGGAACCAGTTCTCGACCACCACGTGCCGAGCGAACCACGGTGTTGCGAGCAACAAACGGCCCAAAGAACTCATGACGCGCGGCGGAAGCTTTCTGCCGATGCGGGTCGACCATTCTTCCTTACTTCCGAACCGCTCGGCCAAGCGGTGGCGATAACTCTCGAGGCTTTCGGCATTGTATTTGCCCGCCGCTTCGACGATTGATTTGGCCGCAAGCAAGCCTGACTCGATCGCCGGGCGAATTCCCTCGCCGCTCTGCGAGTAGGCCAGCCCGGCGGCATCGCCGATCAACAAAACGCCGTCGCCAACTACGTTGCGATTCGTTCGTCCGTAGAGAAGATAAGCGTGGCCAAGAAGCTTCGATCGCAAATCGAACGCAATTCTTCGCTTCTGCCGCAGGAAATCGACGAAACTGGCGACGTGCGCGCCGAGATGATGAGGGTCCAGCCGGCCGAGTCCGATGTTGAGGTAGTTGTTCTTGCGGAAGCACCAGCCGTAGCCGCGGAGGTCGCGGCAAAAATAGAGCTCGGGAACGTCTCCGCGAATGGCGCATCTACTTTGCTCGCTGGATGTCATTTCGAATTCGGTCTCTTGCGCGGCTACGACGACGTCGTCGCGGATGCCCGGATTCAGGTGCCGGGCAACGGGACAGAAGTGTCCTCCGGCGCCGACGAGGACGCGTGCTCGGATATGCCCATTGACCAACCAAGCCCCGCCCGTTCTCTCAAGTGACTCGACCGGCTCGCCTTCGAAAACGCGCGCTTCCGAACGCCGGAGCAGGTAATCGTCGAATTCGAAGCGACGAATGCCGTAGCTTACGGGCGCGGGGTAAAGCGCCTCAACGACGCGACCACCGATGCTGCCTGTCCGAAAGCCTGCGATTGGTTGGAGCGTTCGCGCGTGCGAGTAATCCTCGAGATCGATCTCCAGCGATTGAATCACCTGAGGCGTGATCCATCCGCCGCAGACTTTGTCGCGTGGAAATGCAGACTTGTCGAGGACTGCCGCGCGCACACCGGCTCGCTCGAGGGCCCCGGCGCATGCGGAGCCCGCAGGTCCGCCGCCCACGATCAGGGCGTCGCAGTCATCCATTTGAGCTCTTTCGCGGCGGAGGTCTTGTAGAGGTGGTCGCGCGTGACGGGAATCGAGCGGCACTCGGAGCGCGCGAAGAGGACTTGAAAAAGCTGCATCGTTCCAGCCCGAAACCCTGCGAGGGAGCCTGACAAGTAAAACCGCCACAGTCTGACGAACTCGGGCCCGTACATCTCGGCCACACGGTCCACGGACTTCTCGTATCGTGCGAGCCAATGTTCCAAGGTCCAAGCATAGTGCATTCGCAGGTTCTCGACGTCGAGCACGGAAACATCGAGCGGCTCGAGGAAAGCCAGCGTCTCGAGAAGCGAGGGAGGATACCCGCCAGGGAAGACGCGCTTCCGAATGAAGGCATTCAAGGGCTGCGGTTGGTTTCTGCCAATGAAATGAAGCAAGCCGCGGCCCGATTGCTTCAGCGAGCGGTCGATGACGGCTTCGAGATCGACATAGTGTTTCTTGCCAACGTGTTCGAGCATGCCTATGGATACGAACACGTCGTATTGGCCCGAAAGATTTCGGTAATCATCCTCGATGAATTCGACCTGATCCTCGAGGCCCGCGAGTTTCGCCTGTCTGCGCGCGTAGGCAATCTGCTCCGCCGAAATATTGAAGGCTCTCACGCGGACGCCGTACTCGCGCGCCATGTGCAGCGCGAACGCTCCCCACCCACAGCCCACCTCGGCAACCGTCTCGCCGGGCTGCAGATGGAGCTTCCGGCAGACATGGTCCATCTTTGCGAGTTGCGCGTCTTCGAGTGTCGCTGATGGATCCGGAAAGTAGGCGCAGGTGTACAACAGCCGGGAGTCAAGCCAGAGCTTGTAGAAGTCGACGTTCAGGTCGTAGTGCCGGTGGATGTTCGCGCGCGAACCTTTCAGCGTGTTTTCGTGGATGCGGTCGAGCCGGTGCGAGACGAAATCGGCATAGCGCGAGCCCCTCTTTTGGGGTAGCGAAAGAAAGACGGACTCGAACAGCTCAACCAGGTTGCCCCCCTGGATTTCGACTCGTCCCGACGTGTACGCTTCTCCGAATTCCAGGTCCGGGTTGAGGATCAACCCAAGCAGCGTGCGCGTGTCGCGAACAGTCACGGTGGCAACCGGCGCGCTGCCGGTGAAGCCGCCCTCGGTGCCGTCGGTGAGGCGCACTCGTATCCGCGCAGGGGCAAGATAGTCCCCCAGCTTCTGAAGGAGCCAGTGCTGCAGCGGGCGAAATCTGGAAACGGGAAGCATCGCGGCGCTTCGCTTGGATGAACCTGTGGAGATTCTACAACCACTTTGCGCTGAAGCCAACCCAGCCTTGGGGGAGATCGAATGGCGCAACTTCACGGCATGTTTGACGTAACGCCTTTGCCCCCTCTCTACGTCTAAACATCGGGCCATTCATAAGGTGCCTCGAGGCGCGTGGCAGTGGTTTGCGCAATCAGCGGCGGTTCGTTCGCGAAAGGCCGCAGGAGAACGGTTCGTGACTAGAAGCGCTTACTTGTTGCGGGCGATTTTACTGAGCTTGGGAGTTTTGGCGCTTGCTGGCGGGTGCCACGCCGGCGTGGTTGCCACCGCGCAGGCTCAGGCGCCAGCGCAAGGCAACGCGGTGAAGGAGGTCGGCACGATCAAGGCCGTTTCCGGTACGTCCATCACGCTGACGACGGACGCGGGCGCGGAATTCACAATTCAGGTGGAGGATTCGACCCGCATGGCGCGCGTTGAACCCGGACAAACGGACCTGAAGGGCGCAACCGTGATCCACTTGGCGGATCTGCAGGCCGGTGATCGCATCCTCGTGCGCGGCACACCGACGGATACGAAATCGATTACCGCGGTCGTGATCATCGCGATGAAGCATACGGACGTCGAGGCCAAGCAGGAGCGAGAGCGTCAGGATTGGCAGAAGCGCGGCATCGGTGGGCTGGTGGGCTCCGTGGACGCGTCGAGCGGCACAATCACTATCACCACGGGGGCCGGGCCGGCCAAGAAGTCCGTGGCGATTCACACGACGACGACAACTGTGTTTCGCCGCTACGCTCCTGACTCAGTGAAATTCGACGATGCGAAAGCGAGCTCCCTCGATCAGGTGAAGCCCGGAGACCAGCTCAGGGCGCGCGGCGATCGCAACCAGGACGGGACCGAATTCGCCGCCGAGGAGGTTGTTTCAGGACTGTTTCGCAACATCGCGGGCACCATCGCTTCCGTGGATGCGGGAGCGAATACAGTTACCGTCGTCGACTTGCTGTCCAAGAAGCCGGTGGTCGTGAAAATCACGCCGGACTCGCAAGTGCGCAACCTTCCAGAACGGATGGCGCAGTTCATCGCGATGAGGCTAAAGGGTATCCCGTTTGGAAGCGGCGCCAGTGCGCCCGGCGGCGCTTCGGGCGGGCAGAGTCCGGCGGCGGCCAACGGCGGCGCACCAGGGGCTCAACCGCGCCCTAGCGCAGGCGGCGGGGCCGGCGGCGCGCCTGACCTTCAGCAGATGTTGAATCGCATTCCTCCGGCAAGTATTGCGGATTTGCAAAAGGGCGACGCTGTGATGATCGTGTCGACGGAAGGAACGAACTCAGGCGCGGTCACTGCCATAACGCTCCTCGGTGGCGTCGAGCCCATCCTGCAAGCGGCTCCCAACGGGGCACAGGCGATGATGCTCACACCATGGAGCCTCGGTGGAGGGGCTGCGGCGGACGACACGACCGGCGGCGGGTCGCCGCAATGACCTCGCATGAAGCATTGTGACCATTTCAATTTCAGGAGAGCAAAGTTGATACGGAAGGTTCAGCGGAAGATTAGCCTCACTGCAATCATTTTGTTGTTCGTGCTCGCGTTTGGATCGGGCGCTTCTGCACAGAGCGGCACGGGAACGCTTCGCGGGCAGGTGAAGGATCCGTCCGGAGCCGCTGTTGGCAACACCACAATTCTGGTGACGAATTCCACCGGGGAGACGCTGACTGCCACGACGAATCACGATGGTCTCTACGAGGTGAAGGGCCTGGCAGCGGGGACGTATAAGGTTCAGGCGATTGCCAAGGGCTTTGCCATGTTCGAGAACGACAACGTACAGGTTTCGGACGGTCAGATCCAGAAGCTGGACATTCCGCTCGCCATTGAGGTGCAGCAGCAGAAGGTGGTCGTGACCGATCAGGCCGCAACCGTCGATGTCGCGCCCGAGAACAACGCCGGTTCTGTGGTGATTTCGGGGAAGGAACTCGACGCGTTGTCCGACGATCCCGATGAACTGCAAAACGACCTGGAAGCGCTTGCCGGCCCATCCGCCGGGCCAAATGGCGGTCAGATGTACATCGACGGGTTTACCGCGGGCCAGCTTCCGCCCAAGTCCTCGATTCGCGAAATTCGAATCAATCAAAACCCGTTCTCGTCGGAGTACGACAAGCTCGGCTACGGGCGCATCGAAATCTTCACGAAGCCGGGAACGGACAAGTTACACGGCGAGGTCGAACTGAACGGCAACGACTCCGCGCTCAATACGCGCAATCCTTTCCTGGGAACTGCGGAGGAGCCCGGCTACGATTCCACGATGATCAACGGCAATATCGGGGGCCCACTGGGCAAGAAGGCCTCATTCTTCTTGGGCGTCCAAAGACGCGATATCAACGATGTGTCCGTTGTCGACGCGACGGTGCTCGATCCGAATTTTAACCCTGTGCCGTTCACGCAGGCGCTTCCGAACAACCGCACGCGCACGAACATAGGTCCCCGTCTTGACTACCAACTGGGCAAAAACAATACGCTGACGCTGCGCTACCAGTACTGGCGCAACAACGAGGAGAACAGCGGAGTCGGAGGGTTCACGCTGGCTTCGCAGGCATACAACGCGCTGGAGACGGAACATACATTGCAGGCCAGCGACACGCAGATATTCGGCGCGAACATCGTCAACGAAACGCACTTTCAGTTCAATCGCGATATCAGCAATCAGAACCCGCAGAGCACACTGCCGGTAGTAAGCGTCGAAGGGTACTTCAACGGTGGGGGAAGCAGCCAGGGAACAGCGCTCGATACGGAGAACCGCTACGAGCTTCAAAACTACACGTCCGTTGTTCACGGCAACCATATGATCAAATTTGGCGGGCGGCTTCGTGAGTTGACCGACGACAATAGTTCGGCGTCGCAGTTCAACGGGAGCTACGTATTCAACACGATCACCTCGTACCAAATCGCAGAGCAAGATCTGGCTGCGGGTGATTCCGTGGCGCAGGCCGTCGCGGACAGCGGAGGCGCCAGCCAGTTCTCAGTAACGCTTCCGGTGACGGGCACCGGAGTTCCCCTGAACTACGTTTCGCTGTTCGACGCAGGGCTCTACGTGCAAGACGACTGGCGCGTGCGTCCCAACATTACGTTGAGCGCCGGCTTGCGTTACGAGATACAAAACAACATCCCCGACCACAACGCCTGGGCTCCCCGGCTCGCAATCGCCTGGGGCGTGGCCCGCGGGAAGAATCCAGCAAAGACCGTGATTCGCGCGGGCTGGGGCATGTTCTACGACCGATTTGGGGAAGGGCAGATTCTGCAGGCAGAACGGCTGAATGGGTTAACGCTCAACTCCTATGTGCTGGAAAACCCGAATGGCACGTCGCCCATCCCATTCCTGCCCCCGACGATTCCAACCGCGAGTCAACTGGCGGGCGCCGCAGTAACTCCCACAATCTACGAAGTAGGCTCGAACCTGCGAGCTCCGCAGACCATGCAGGCGGCGGTGAGCGTCGAGCGGCAGATCAACAAGGTGACAAATCTCTCCGTCACTTATATGAACTCTCGCGGCGTTCACCAGCTGATCGCGAACAACATCAACACGCCGGAACCCGGGACGTACCCATCTAATCCCGTGTATCCCAACGGTATCGCGGAAAACGTCTTCCAATACGAATCGGAGGGGATCTTCAAGCAGAACCAGCTGATCGTGAACATGAATGTCCGCGCGGGCGCAAAGCTGACCTTGTTCGGTTATTACACGCTGAACTATGCAAACAGCGATACTTCCGGCACGGGCTCGTTCCCGTCAAATCCGTACAACGTGCTTGAAGACTACGGCCGAGCGTCCTTCGACACGCGCAACCGCGTCTTTGTGGGCGGAACTGTCGGCCTGCCGTATGGCTTTCGTCTAAGCCCGTTCATGATCGCGAGCTCGGGCTCGCCCTTTAACGTTGTGCTGAGCCAGGATTTCATCGGATCCAGTGTTTACAACCAACGCCCGGCTCTGGCCACCAATCCGTTGAATCCGGCGTACGTTGTGAACACGCCGCTTGGGAATTTTGACACCAATGTGGCCGACCTTGGAGCGGGCGAGTCGATCATTCCGATCAATGCTTTTGTCGGCCCGCCACATTTCAGTCTGAATCTCCGGCTCAGCAAGGTATTCGGGTTCGGCAAGGTCTCCGAAGGCCCGGGAGGAGGCGGTGGCGGCGGAGGAGGGCACGATCACGGCGGCCGTGGCCCGGGTGGGCCGTTTGGGGGCGGAGGCGGAGGATTCGGAATGGGTGGCGGCGGATCAAACCATCGTTACAATTTGACGTTCACTGTGAACGCCAGGAACATCACGAATTATGTGAACGAGAACCAACCCAGCGGCGTGCTCAATGTCCCCGATCTGACGTCGACCGTGCCATATGAGCTTTCGCCATTCTTTGGGAAATCGAACAACCTTGCTGGCGGGCCTTTTGCATCGAACGGGGCCAGCAGACTCTTCTATTTGCAGGTTGGTTTCACGTTCTAGGACATGGCGCGGAAGAGAAAAAGGAAACCACGGCTGCGGATTGCAAAGGAGGCGCGGCGACGCGCCCGGCTTGGCATCGGTCTTCCTCCGTCTGAGCGCGTGATCGTCGACAAACGGCTGAAGCCGCCGAAGCACAAGAAAGCACTCGTGGAGGTTGATCTTGATTCCGCGTGAAGGTTTCGGCTCGCACGGAGCCTAGTTCTTCGAGCCTCAACCAGGCTTGTAGTCGGGGACTACCTCTCCCGGCTTGAAAAGGGGTGTAGCAGCCTTTCCGGTCGCGCGCGCTGCCGCGGCCGCCATGTCCTCGAGGTCAGCTTTTGAGAATCCTACAGCGCTGATCTGAATCTTCCCATCCGGGGAAATCAGGAAAGTCGTCGGCACGTTGGTTAGACCGTACTGATTCGAGGTGGGGTAGCCGTGGTCATCGACGAGCACGGGAAACCGGATTCCGAACTCCTTCATGAACTCCCGCGTATCGCGTGCGTCGTCCTGCGAGATGCCGAGGAACGTGACGTTGGAGCCGCCGTACATCTCGTACATCCGCTCGAGGAAGGGAAGCGTAAACTGGCACGTCGGACAGCTCACCTTGAAAAACGCCGCAAGGACCGGGCCCTTTTTGAGCCCAACGGACAGAGCCATCTCCTTGCCGTTCGTGTCCTTCAAAGCGATGCCTGGAGCGGTTGTTCCAGGCGTCAACGCAGCCATTCGCTTTCCTCCGAGAACTCGTTGAATAGACCGGCGCAAACTCACGGGACCCTATCTTAATAGATTAGATGCGGTGCATCGAACCGCGATGCTGCTCAAGCGGCGAATCAGTCCACGGGGGCATCGAGACGCGGGCGGCTGTGACGTCGGAATTCATCAATGAATGTTGCGCGTCTTCTTGCTGACGTAGTCCATGAGCAGGTACTGCCCGAGCGTGTAGGGCGTCGTGAAGTAGGCTTTGCCGCGACAGAGTTCCGTAATCTTCTGCACGAAGTGCACCAGGCTGTAATCGGACGCCAGCATGAATGTATTTATCAGAATGCCGGCGCGTTTGCACTTTGCGACTTCCTCGATTGTCTGTGTGACCACCAGCGGATCGAGCCCGTAGGCGTTCTTGTAGATGCGGCCGTCTTCGAGGGTTAGAGCCGAAGGCTTCCCGTCCGTAATCATCACGATCTGCCGCATGTCCTTTTTCTGCCGGGAAAGAATCCGTTGCGCGAGCCGTAGACCCTCGCGCGTATTCGTGTAATACGGGCCCACCTGCACTCGCGCCAGCTTGCCAAGCGGAATCTCCTCCGCGCTGTCGTGAAACAGGACGCAGTGCAGAGAGTCACCCGGATACTGCGTGCGAATCAGGTGCGAGAGCGCGAGGGCGACGCGCTTGGCCGGCGTGAAGCGGTCTTCACCGTAGAGGATCATGCTGTGGCTGCAATCGAGCATCAGGACCGTCGCGCACGAGCTTTGATACTCACACTGATGAACCATCAGATCGGGATAATCCAGCTCAATGGGGATTCCTTCGCCGTTGCGCTGGACTGCGTTGAACAGCGTCCCGCTGATATCCATGTTCAGGGTGTCCCCGAACTCATACGGCTTCGACGCACCGCCGGATTCAACCCCCGTCGCCAAGTCACGGGTATCGTGCCGTCCGAAGCTGCTCTTGCCGAGCGACGCGAGCAGGTCCTTCAGCGTTTTGAACCCGAGAAAATCGAGCGCCTTATCCGTGATCTCGAACCGGGCTTCGACGTGCGGCTGCTCCTGGCCGATCTGCCCACCAGGAGTTTCCGAGGGTGGCGGCGTAACCCGCGCCTGTTGCTGGGTAATGTAGCCCTCTTGTTCCATTCGCTGCACAAGCTGGTCGATCAAATCCCGCAGCTCCTGGTTCTGCGAGATATCGGGATTCTGCAGCAACTGCTCCATCATTTCAGGAGGAATCAGGTCGCCCTGCTGAAGAGCGCGCAGGATCGCCTCGCGCAGCGCCTCCAGATACTGCTCGCGCGACTGCTCCATATCGAGCTCGTACACTCCGTATTGCGATTCGAAGCCGCTCTGCAGGAAGAAGTCCGAGAGGCGGTTCATCAATTCCTGGAGGTCCACATCATCTGCGGCATCCGGAGCGTATTTCGAATAGCGAATGTATTTCATGGCGCGTTAGCTCTAATTGAACTGCCGCCGCGGCATACGCCCCGAAGGTTCTCGCGGGTCGCGCGGCTCCGGGGTCTTGCGCGGCTCGGCGAAATAGCCGCGCTCCTCGCTCCGGCTGATGCGCTTGTGCGCCCACAGCCCTTCGAGAATGAACTCTGCCGCGCTTGCCTGTAGTGCTGCGTCGTCTTTGGAGCCCACTCCCAGCGCTTCAAGGTGGTCGAACAGGCCCTGGATCTTCTTTAGCTGGCCCAACAGCTCACCGCTAGGCGCGTTCGCCGCCACCTTGAGTTCGCCGCCCATTTCGAACCACTGCACGATTGGCTGGAAACTCGCGTTGACGAAGTAACGGCTGAACGTCTTGCCGACGGCCGCGCGAATCAGTTCGCGCGCGATGCTCTCCGCGCCGCGGACCTCACCCTCATACTCCAGCTCGAATTTGCCGGTCATCGAGGGAATCGCCGAATAGACGTCCGCCACGCGGGCCACCACTGCGGAATCGCGGCTCCGAACAGCGCGCTGCTCGGCGCTGCTGAGAACGTTTTCGAGGCTGCTGATCGGCAGCCGTTGGCTTACTCCGGATCTGCGGTCGATCCGCTTGTCGTCCCGTGCCTGGAATGCGACTTCCTCTACGACTTCGCGGATATAATCCGGGACTTCGACACGCCGTTTGTTGTCGCGGTTCGTCCACGATTCCTGAGCCGTTATGGACATGCCCTCCGCGATCGTCGCGGGATAATGCGTGCGAATTTCGGAGCCGATGCGATCCTTGAGCGGCGTAATGATTTTCCCGCGGGCCGTATAGTCTTCCGGATTTGCCGTAAAAACGAGAAGGACGTCCAGCGCCATCCGCACCGGGTATCCCTTAATCTGGACGTCGCCCTCCTGCATGATGTTGAAAAGGCCGACCTGAATCTTGCCGGCGAGATCGGGCAATTCGTTGATGGCGAAAACGCCGCGGTTGGCGCGAGGAAGCAGGCCGTAGTGAATCGTCAATTCGTCGGAGAGATTTCGCCCGCCTCGCGCGGCCTTGATGGGGTCCACATCGCCGATCATGTCTGCGATCGTGACGTCGGGCGTCGCCAGTTTTTCGACATATCGCTGCTCGCGCGCAAGCCATGCAATCGGGGTCTGATCGCCTTCGGTTTCTACGCGCTCGCGACAGGATCGGCACAGCGGATGGTAAGGATTGTCGTTGATTTCGCAGCCGGCAATCACCGGAATGTGCGGATCCATGAAACCCACCAGGGCTCGAAGAATGCGGGATTTGGCCTGGCCTCGAAGTCCCAACAGAATGAAGTGGTGGCGTGAAAGAATAGCATTGATGATCTGTGGTACCACCGTGTCGTCGTAGCCGTGCACACCCGGAAACAGGGTCTCGCCCTTCTCCATTTTGCAGAGCAGGTTCTCGCGCAATTCCTGGCGCACGGTGCGCTTCGCGATTCTCTCTTGCGGCCACTGACTTCGCCGCAGTTCGCCCAGACTCTTCGGGTGTGAACTCATGGGGTCACCGATTCCTCGCAAGAATCATGCGCACGCTCTCTCTAACGTGCGTACCCGATCATTATAGTGGAACGGGGCACGCGCGCCTAATTTGAAAGATGAATGAGAAAGTTCGGCAGAATCGAAGCTCGCCGCTTAGCCGGGAAAGCGCATAGAGGGAAACACTATACGGAACGGAGCTAATGAGCTAATGCACGCCGTGCCCGTTTCCGCTCCCGCGCTGGCGGGCTATCTGGCGCTGCGCCAGTCTGGGGAGAAGCTCGTTCGCGTATCGCAGCAGGAAATCGCGGCGGTCGCTCTCCGAGCGCATTTCGAGCAAAGCCTGCCTCTGTTTCAAATCGAGCGGCAGACGCGACGCCAACCGGTATGCGTAGGCGCTCGAATCGTGCGGCTCGTGCTTCCGCCAGAGATGTCCGAACAGGAGCAGATGACATTGCTGAAACCCTTCTGTCAGCTCAGCTTCCTTTCGTGAATCTTGCGGCGTGACATCTTCCGGCAGGTAATCCACCACGGCTTCATAGTATTCCTTGTCGCTCACCAGTTCGAGAATCCGAAAGGCGGCCCGGCCCTCCGCAAGGATGTCCATGCGCCCGTCGAGATATTTCTTGATCGTGCGCGTGATTTCAGCGGTGCAACCAACGGTCGCAATGGAACTCGTCTCCGCGTACACCATTCCGAATTCAGTTCTTTCCTCGAGACAGCGGTTCACCAGCTCCTTATAGCGCGGCTCGAAAATATGGAGCGGCAGCGGCATTGTGGGGAAGAGCACGATGTCCAGCGGGAACAGCGGAATGCGCGCGGGCCTCATCGTCGTGACCGGTGCACCTAAGTTGACTCAGCGGAGCGAATTCAGCGTAGACTGCATTTCATCGCGGGCGTGCATGTCGCCGGCCTTTTGCGCGACCACGATTCCATCCGACAGCAATTTTCTCGCTTCATCCAGTTGTCCGAGCCGCGTCAGCAGCTGTGCGAACTGGAAGTAGCCGGCCACATACTGGGGATGACTCTCGAGCAGCGCCCGGAAGTGGCTCTCGGCCGCATTATTGTCGCCTTCCTTCGCGCATTCCAGCGCCAGTCCGTACCGCGCGAAGGCGTCCGTGGGTTTCCCGGCGACAAACTGCTCCAGCATCTCGCGGCGCGACTTCTGCGTTTGGGCCATGGCTCGGAAACACGTATTATAGCGGGCCGGGGTGCCAAGGCCAAGGCCGGGCCCGGACAATGGAGAGTTGGAAACGAATGGCGAAGATATCGAAGGCTCACCCATCGGATGATTCGAAGACTGGCGAATCGGTCGCCCCGGGAAAGCCGGTGAGTGCGTCGCGCTCCGAACTCGTGGAAGCAGTTCTGCCGAACGACGCGAATCCGCTCGGCAATATGCTGGGCGGCCGAGTAATGCACTTGATCGACATTGCGGGAGCCTTGGCTGCTCATCGTCATTCGAACAGCCACGTGGTGACGGCGTCAGTGGACTATCTCGACTTCCGGTTTCCGATTCTCGTCGGCGAGTTCATCGTGCTCAAATCCAGCGTGAACCGCGTGTTTCACACGTCGATGGAAGTGGGAGTGAAGGTGTTTTCGGAGAACATTCTTACGGGTGAGCGCAAGCACACGAGCAGCGCGTATGTCACCTACGTTGCGATCGACCTGAAAGGCGAGCCGCACAACGTTCCGCCGCTGATTCTGGAGACCGACGGCGACCGCCGGAGACATCGCGAGGCCGGCGAGCGCCGGCGGCTCCGCTTGGCGATGCGCCATAAGCGGCCTCTTTCCGAGGCGTGATCGTTCCGCACTGTTCTGTTGGAGGGTTGGAGAATATTGGAATGAACCGCTATTCGCACTGCCGAGGAGGGATTGTGACGAAACTCTATGCTGTCGTGCTGTCGTTCTTCCTGTTGGCGGTTTTGGCTGTGCCCGCACAAGCACCGAAGCTTGCGGATGTTTACACACAGATCCGCATGGAAGAAACCAACAATTCCAAGATCATGTGGATCATTCACGAGGTCGCGGACGTCTACGGCCCGCGCGTCACGGGCACGCCCAATTTGAAGGCCGCGGACGATTGGGCCGTGAAGACCATGGCTTCCTGGGGGCTGACGAACACGCACCTCGAGCCGTGGACTTTTCAGCCGCCAAGCGCCTCTACGCCCGTCTCGGGCTGGGAGAACATGGAGTTGTCGGCTGTAGCCATCGCGCCCTTCCACGGTCCTTTGATGGTCGAGCCCCTCGCATGGACCCCGAGCACGCACGGCGTGGTCACGGCACAGGTGGTGACCATTGACCCGCCGGGCATGGCCCCGCCCGCCGGAGGCTTCGCGATGTTCGGGCCTCCGCCGGCACCGCCAGCCGCGCCCAGCGGCACGCCAGCGCCGATGCCCGCGCCGCCCGCGGCCTCTCCCGCGCAGCAACCCACGCAAGCTGAACTCGATGCCTATCTGAATTCGGTAAAAGACAAAGTGCGGGGCGCTATCGTCCTGGTTGGCAAGCACGTTGAAGTGAAGGAGAACTTCAATCCCGCGCCGCTTCGCCGTCCCGACGATGAATGGAAATCACGTTTCGATTCCAAGAATCCGCGGCCATTCAATTTTCCCACGCCCCCAGCTTTGCCGAAGGGGCAGCTGTCGCGCGGTGAAGTGAACCGCGTTGTCGACCAGTTCCTGGTCGACAACGGCGCGCTTGTTCGAATCAACGACGCGGGCCGGGAACATGGCATCATCATCGCCCAGCAAAACGGCACCAACGATTGGTCGCGAGCCGTGCCAACGCTCGTCATGCGGAACGAGGACTACGGCCGCATTTCGCGATTCATTGACGACGGAACTCCAGTCACCCTCCGCATCAACATCCAGAACAAGGAATATCCCGAGGGCTCGACCGTCTACAACGCGATCGGCGAAATTCCCGGAACCGACAAAAAGGATGAAATCGTGATGCTGGGCGGCCACTACGACTCGTGGCACGATGCGACTGGCGCCACTGATAATGGTATTGGTTCGTCGATGATGCTCGAGGCGATTCGCATCCTTGCGGCTCTCAAGGTTCAGCCGCGGCGGACAATTCGGGTCGCGCTGTGGAGCGGTGAGGAAGAGGGCCTGCTCGGCTCGCTGGCTTACGTGAAGCAGCACTTCGGCAGCGCTGAAGATCCCAAGCCCGAGTTTGCAAAGCTCGACGCATATTTCAACATCGATTCCGGCACGGGCAAACCGCGTGGCGCGGGCGTGTTTGGCCCGCCGGAAGCGGCCGACATGATTCGCGATGCGATGATGCCTTTCTCGGATTGGAAATTCGCGGGCGCCATCGCGACCAGCAGCCGCCGCACTGGCGGTACCGACAGCACGTCGTTCAACAACGCCGGCCTGCCCGGAATCGGTTTGGCTCAGGATCCGTTCGACTACGGCTCATTCACGCACCATACGAATCTCGACACATACGAGCGAATCTACGAGGAAGATGTGCGCGAAGGCGCGGTGGAGATTGCTTCGGCTGTTTACGCCGTGGCGATGGCGGATCAAATGGTCCCGCGCTTCAGCGCCGAGAAGATGCCGAAGCCGGCTCCAGAGCCGGGCCCCGGCGCGGAAGCTACCACCCCGTATCACGTGTCCACTTCACGAGGAACGAGGTAGGGTCCGGCTGAAGACCTGCTAGCGAGATTTTGGAGGAGGCCGGCTTCAATGAACCGGAATGAAGAGGTTCTCAAAAGCGCAATTCTGCATGCTCTGTCCGGAGAGGGTGCACACGTCGGCTCGCGTGGTGTCTTTGATAGCCTCGATTGGAAGCTTGCCGGTAATCGCCCGACTGGCACCCCACGCTCGCTCTTTCAACTGTTGAATCACGTCGTCTACTGGCAGAATTGGGTGGTGAAGTGGCTCAATGGGAAGAGACCAGCTACCCCGGCGCATGCTTCAGGCAGTTGGCCCGGAGGTGTGGCACCCTCCAGCAGGAAAGAATGGGAGCGCGCCGTGAGAGACTTTCGCCGAGGACTCGAGGCGCTTGAGCGCGGGGCCCACTCCGCGGATCTCTTGTCGAAGCACGGGCAAAAGAGTCGGTTGGAAATGCTTCAGGCGATCGCTTCCCACAACAGTTATCACCTTGGGCAGGCTGTGCTGCTTAGGCAACTGGTTGACGCCTGGCCTCCTCCTTCCGGCGGGTTGACTTGGTAACAGCGGTCTCGCGGATGAGGATTACAAGTCAACGCTTTCAGCCACCGGAAGTGCTCGCATCGTTTCGGCGTTCGTTCAGGCCGGCAATTGAAGGTGGTCACGGACGGCATCCGCTGTGCGAAAAGCCTGCTCTACGCACTTGCCGATTGCCGGGCCTTCAAGATAGTTGCCGGAGAAAAAGAGGCCGGGAGTTGCGCGCTCGCCTTCTCGAATCGCCCCGATCAAGTGGCCGTGGCCAAGATTGTATTGCGGCAGGGCCCTTCCGTACTTCCAAACGACGATCGCAACAGGCGGTCCCGTAACGCCGAGGATTCGCGCGTTTTCGCCGGCAACGATCCCGGCGAGCTCCGCCTCGGGCTTTTCGACCATCTCGGGATCCGTGGCCCCGCCGGCGAAACTCGTCATCACGACCGACTCGTTCGGCGCGCGCCCTGGGAATAGAGAAGAGTTCCAGACCGTGCCCAGCGTGCGAATCCTCTCGGTTCGCGGAACCAGGAACCCGAACCCATCCGGCGCCTGCGGGAATTGCCGTGCGTAATAGCCCGCGGCAATCACGGCGACGGGCGCATAAGCGATCCCCGAGAGCGTTTGCGCCAGCGCCGGAGCGAGAGCCTGCACGAGGTGCGACGCGACGTAAGCAGGCGTCGCGACCACAACCGCGCGCGCACGAATCGTTTTGCTTTGAGTTTCGCGCGCGAATGAAACTTCGTACCCATTTCCCTTAGGCTGCTCCGTTCGATTCACGGTGGCGGCGCCGGTTCTCAATTGAAGTCCTTCGCCGAGACTTTCTCCGAGCGTTTGCATCAACATTGCGAGGCCGCGGCGAAACGAGCAGAGTGGTGGCGGTCCCTTGCGCTCTTCCTTTGGCGGGCGCGACTTCATGGCCCCGCGGAGCACGCTTCCGAATTCCCGCTCCCACTCATCAAGCGATGGAAACGCGGCGCGAAGGCTCAGTTTCTCCGGGTCGCCGGCGTAGACTCCCGACACGAACGGCGACACAAGGTACTCCAGAATTTCGTGGCCGAATTTGCGTCGAACGAACGCGGCGACTGACTCTTCTTCGTTTGGAGGTTGCGTTCTCCGGAACGGCTCTGAGGCAATCTTCCAGCGCGAGCCCACACCCAGCAGCGACGACACCAGCAATCCCTGCGGCGACATCGGAATCTGCTGCAAGCGTCCGGCGCGCAGCACATAGCGAGGCGCCTGAGGATTCGCTTCGAGGAGATCACCTTCGATGCCCAAATCCCGTATCAAGCCAAGAAGAACGTCGGTGCCCTGAAAGCTTTGCGGGCCGGATTCGAACAGAAACCCGTCCTTTTCGACCGTGCCGACGAGTCCGCCTGCCCGATCGTTCGCCTCCAGGACCGTGGCGCTGATTCCCAGCCGTTTGAGACGATATGCACAGGCCAAGCCCGAAATTCCCGCGCCGATAACGATTACCTGATTAGGTTGGGTCATTCGCCATCCGTCACAGCGTCTTGGAGAACAGCGGTCGCTTGTCCATTTGTTGATCGCGCAAATAACGGTCAAACGGCATCGCGAGGTTGCGAATGAAGATGCGGCCGAGCAGTGTCGCGCGGATCTCGTCCGGCGCAAGCATCACGAGCCCTTCGGCGCGCGGCTCTTCGAGTTGTTTGAGCTCGGGCGCGAAATATTCATCGAACGATATCGCGAATTCCTGCTCGACCTCGCGCTTCGGGATCACTGTGTGGCACAGGAGCCGCCCGATCACCGCGCGGCGAATGCGATCGTCGAGGGAAAGACGGTAGCCGCGCATCGTCGCGATTCCGCGCTCCGCGACGGCGCTCTCGTAAGCGGGAACCTCGCGCCGGTTCTGCGCGTACGTCTCATGCACCGAGCTGATCGCGCTCACGCCCATTCCGTAGAGATCGGCGCCCGCCTTCGTTGTGTACCCCTGAAAATTCCGGTGCAGCGTACGATTTTGTTGCGAAACGGCAAGCTCGTCACCCGGCCGCGCGAAGTGGTCCATCCCGATATAGACGTATCCTGCGCCAAGAAAACCCTCGAGGCCGGCCCGGAAAATCCTGAACTTCTCCATGCCTTCGGGAAGGTGCTCTGCGAAAGAGCCCTGCTGTTTCTTCAGCCAAGGCACGTGCGCGTAACTGAACATAGCCACTCGGTCCGGCGCGAGCGTCAGCACCTGCGCGATCGTCGCGCGGAAACTGTCCGCGGTTTGATAGGGAAGCCCGTAGATCAGGTCGACGTTCAGGCTCTCGAAACCAAGTTCGCGCGCCGCCACGATCAAATCGCGCGTCATCTCATAGGGCTGCACGCGGTGGATCGTCTCCTGCACGCGCCGCTCGAAGTCCTGGATTCCCATGCTCAGGCGGTTGAAGCCCAGGCGGCGAAGCGTCTCGAGATGTTCGCGCGTCGTGACCCGCGGGTCGATTTCGATCCCGATTTCCGCGTCCGGCGCGAACGAGAACCGCTCTCGCGTGTGCTCGAAAAGGCCCTCCATTTGCGCAGGCGTCAGGTAAGTCGGCGTACCGCCGCCCCAGTGGAACTGGATCACCTGGCGGTTCTTCGAAACTTTTTCGCTCACATGCTGAATTTCGCGCTTCAACGTTTCCAGGTAAGGAACCGCGACGCTGTGGTCCTTCTGGATCGAGACGTTGCAGGCGCAGAAGAGACACAGGCTCTCGCAGAACGGAATGTGCATGTAGAGTGAGATCGGCGTGCCTTGCTCGTTGGCGCGCGAGAAGCACTCTTCCAGATCGTCCGGGCCGAAATCATCTTTCCAGACGGGCGCGGTCGGGTAACTCGTATAGCGCGGCCCGGGGCGGTTGTATTTTTGCAGGAACGCGTCGGAAATCCGGCCGATGTCCGTGCCTTCGAGCGAATTCGGGGCTGCGCGTTCCATCGCTATCCGGCTTTCTCCGTCCCCGCGCGAGCGGGCAAAGGTGCCCTCTGCCCAGCCTCGACGAACAGCTTCGCGTTTTCGACCGGCGTGTTCGGCAAGATTCCGTGACCGAGATTCAAAACGTGACCCACGCCGCCCGTCTTCTCCACAGCTTCGAGCGCCGCGTCGCGAATCTCTTCCGCCGACCGCAGAAGGACCGACGGATCGACGTTGCCTTGCAGCGCCACGCCGCTTCCCAATTGAAGCCGCGCCCTCGCCAGATCGGTCTTCCAATCGGCACTCAGTACGTCCGCGCCGGTCTTTGCGAGAGCTTCGAGGTGTGTTGCCGACCCCTTCGCGAACAGAATTCGCGGCACTCCGGACTTGGCCAGCGACTCGAGAATTGCTCGCGTCGCCGGCAACTCGAATGCCTCGTACTCATTCGGGGTGAGCTCGCCCGCCCACGTGTCAAACAGTTGCACGGCCGAGGCGCCCGCGGCAATCTGCGCTCGAAGATACGCAGCCGTTACGTGGGCGACGCGTTCCATCAGCGTCCGCACTAACTTCGGCTCGCTAGAAATCATCTGCTTCGCCGTCGAAACGTCGCTGCGCGTCTGCCCCTCCATCATATAGCAAGCCAGCGTCCACGGCGCGCCCGCGAAGCCGATGACCGGCACTTCGGGTCCCACCGACTTGCAAATGGTCCGAATGGCGTCGCCGACGAATCTCGTTTCGCCCTCCGGGTCGAAATCCCGCAGCTTTCGGACCGCGGCGCTGTCTCGGATCGGGTTCGACAGGATTGGCCCGGAGTCGGGCACCTCGAGGTGCATGCCCATTGCTTCCGCGACGATCAGAATGTCCGAGAAGACGATGATCGCGTCGACGCCCAGAACCCGAAATGGCTGGATCGAGACTTCAGCCGCCAGGTCCGGCGTTTTGCAGATTTCGAGGAAGGAATGCTTCGCGCGGACTGCTTGATAGTCCGGCAGATAGCGGCCCGCCTGGCGCATGATCCACACGGGAACTCGTTCAACAGGCTGGCAGCGGCAGGCGCGCAGGAAAAGCTCTTTGCGGTTCTCGTGGCCCGATGGCATGTCAAATGGACTTGCACGCCATGATAGCAAAAGCGGCTGGTGGCCGCACGTCAGGGGCTCGAAGGCCGGGACCTTCGAAACGATTGTGGCGCTGGTCACGCGAGACGCCGCGTTCGGCTGTATAATTTCTGCTTCACCAGGAGAAGAAGGCCGTTCATGGGCCATCAACTCACCTATCTCACTCTCGTGCTCTACGCCGCCAGCTTCTTGTGCTACGCCCGGATGCTCTCCGCGCCGCACGTGTGGGTTGGGAGGCTCGCCACGCTGCTGCTTGCCGGTGGAATCGCTTCTCAGTATTTCGCGCTCCTGGCTCGCTCGCATTCGATTCACGCGATTCCCTACGACGACCTTTACGGTTCGATGTCGCTGTTCGCCTGGCTCCTGGCGGTGACGTACCTTGGACTTGAGCTCTGGCATCGCCAAAGATCGGTCGGCGCGTTCGTCACGTTGTTGCTCGTCGCCTGGACGATTTTGATCGGCCTGTTCGTGCCGCAGACGCCTCCGTCTCTGCTCTCCACGCGCGGCGCCGTCCCCGCATTTCACGTCACTCTGAACACATGGGCCTACGCAGCGTTTGCTTTGTCGTTCGTTCTGAGCCTGATTTACCTTGTGCAGGACGCCGTACTGCGTTCGCGCAAGCCAAGCGCCGCCTTCTGGCGTTTTCCCGCGCTTGATGTGCTCGATCGCATGGCGCGCAGCAGCGTATACGTGGGGCTTGGGGCGCTGACCCTCGGAGTCAGCATGGGCCTGGCTTGGGAGCACCGCCTCAGAGGCAGCTATTCGTGGGGCGACCCCAAAGTCATCGTCACCCTCGCAATTCTGGCCGTTTACGGCGCGTACCTCTGGCTGTCGCGCAGCACGAAATGGCGCGGTTCGCGCGCTGCAGTTCTCTGCGCTGCGAATTTTCTCGTCGTGCTTTTCAGCTATACCTTCGTGAATCTCTACCTGACGCGATTCCATCGCTTCTTCTAATGACGACTGCCTCCAATCCGTCTCGAGCGGGCGCGACGCGAATCCAGGTCGCGCTGATCGGCTGCAATCATCGCACGGCCCCGGTCGAGCTTCGCGAGCGCATCGCGTTCACTCCCGAGCAAGCCATGCGCGCTGCCGACGAGCTTCGCCGGCAGGGCATTCTCGAAGAGGCCGTCGTGCTCTCGACCTGCAACCGCAGCGAGTTGTACGGAGTCCCTTCCGAAGCCGGACCGCATATCACCGAGGCGATGGAGGTTTTCTTCACCTCGTTCCATGGCATCCCGAAGGGCGAACTGAACGGCCGCTTGTACCGTTCCGTGGGCCCGGAAGCGCTGCGCCATTTGTTTCGCGTTGCAGCCGGACTCGATTCGATGATGCTCGGCGAAGCCGAAATCCTGGGCCAGTTGCGAACCGCTTACGGACAGGCGCTCGATCACGGCGCGACGGGGCCTGTGCTGAACAAAGCGTTTCAGACCGCGCTCGAAGTGGGAAAACGTGTGCGCGCCGAGACGGAGGTTGGCGCGGGGCCGATGTCGGTGGCATTCGCCGGTGTGAAGCTTGCCGAGCGCGTCTTCGGCAACCTTCGAGGACACACGGCGCTGATTCTCGGCGCGGGTTCCGTGGCCGAGCAGGTCGCCGAACATCTGCGCAGTCGTGGAATCGGCGGCATTCGAGTTGTGAACCGTTCCTTCGACCGCGCGCAGGAGCTCGCAGCCCGCGTTGGTGGCGAGGCGGCTGCCTGGGAATCGCTCGATCAATTCTTGAGTCTCCCCGACATTCTGGTCACTTCGGTCAGCGGCTCGGCGCCCGTTTTGACGCGTGAGGCTCTCAACCGGAGCATCGCGGCTCGCAACGGCCGCCCGATCTTTGTCGTCGATCTCGGTGTTCCTCGCAACGTCGCGCCCGAAGCGGCGGGCCTGTACAACCTGTACCTCTACAACATTGACGACCTCGGCGAAATCGTCGAGCAGAACAAGAAAGCGCGCGAAGCGGAAATTCCCCGCGCCGAGGCGATCGTCAACGAACACATCGCCAGGTTCGAAGCGTGGCGCGCGGCGCTCGAAGCCGGCTCGATTGCCGACGACCTGCGCAATCGCTTCCATCACCAGCGTGAGATGCTCCTCCGCGAAAAGCTTGCCGAAATGCCGGACGTTTCTCCCGAAGAGCGTGAGCGCATCGCTCACATCACCGAGGAACTGATCGAACGCGTGCTCGACCAGCCCACCAAGCGCCTCCAGCACGGTGGAGGCATGCGCGGCCGCCTCGGCGCAATCGAAGCGTTGCGCCATCTCTTCGGAATCGACGACGAAAAGTCCGGTCCCGAGTCGGGCAAGAGGGCCGGCCACGAAGAGGAAGAAAAAGATTGAAGCCGCTCCGCATTGGAACGCGCGGCAGCGCGCTCGCGCTTTGGCAGGCCAATCGTGTTCGCGAAGCGATTGAACACGATTGCGGCTGCGCGGCCGAAATCGTCGTCGTGAAGACCATCGGCGACCATCTCGCGGCGGCGCCACTCGAGCAGATTGGCATTCAGGGAGTTTTCACCAAGGAGCTCGAGGAAGCTCTGTTTGCCGACCGGGCCGACATCGCAGTCCACAGCATGAAGGATGTTCCAACCGACTTCTCCGATGATTGCCGTATCGTACCCTTGTTTCACCGCGACGATCCGCGCGACGCTCTCGTCTCGCGCGGCGGCGACACGCTCGACCGCCTGCGCCGCGGCGCCCGTATCGGGACGAGCAGCTTGCGTCGCGCTTCGCAACTCCGGGCGTTTCGCCCCGACTTCGAAATCGTGGAGATTCGCGGCAACGTCGATACCAGATTGCGAAAGGTCGAAGCCGGCGAATGCGACGCGATCGTACTGGCGAAGGCGGGACTCGATCGGTTGGGACTCAGCTCGCGTATCACCGAGATTCTTCCTCCGGAGATTGTGCTTTCGGCTGTCGGTCAGGGTGTGCTCTGTGCTGAGTATTTCGAACCGAATGGCGATCTGGTTCTGCCGTATCTCGAGCCCCTGTCCGATCGTGACACGGTTCTTGCCGTGACCGCTGAACGCTCCCTCTTGCAAGAGTTGCAAGGCGGTTGTCGCGTGCCATTGGGAGCGTGGGCGCGATTCGAAGCCGGCAAGATGTCGCTCGATGCCTGCGTATTGTCGCCGGACGGCGCCGAGTGCATTCGCCGCAGCGGATCGCATCCTTGCGCTTCCATTGCCGATGCGATGCAGTTCGGCCGAAAGATCGCGAAGAACTTGGTTGAAGCGGGCGCAGACCGGATTCTTCGCCTTGCCGGACGCTCGGTGAGCTAGCACGCATGCGCACAGCCGACAATCCGCTTGCGGGAAAGCGCATCGTTCTTACGCGGACTCCGGAACAGGCGGGCATTCTCCTCCACGAATTGAAAGGCAGTGGCGCCCAGGTGATTGTTCTCCCCTTCATTGAGTTCCGCGCGCCGGAGGACTCGGGGCCGCTCGATGCAGCCCTCTCGCGCCTCGCGGAATTCGACTGGATCGTCTTCACCAGCCAGAACGCCGTCCGCTTCTTTTGCCGTCGCTTGAAAGAGTTGGGGCGTGATTTTGCCGGCCTGCCTGCGCCGCGTCCGAAGATTGCCGCACTCGGTGCGGCCACGCGCGATGCGGCGTCACGCGAAGGTCTGAGCATTGATCTCGTGACCGGCGATGCCCGGTCGGGCAGGGAATTCGTGATGGAATTCTCGCGCAATGCCCGCGGCAAGAAGGTCCTACTGCCGCAAAGCGACCAGGCGGAGCCGCACGTTGCCGACGGCCTGCTAAAGGGCGGAGCGAACGTCACGCCAGTTGTCGCGTACCGCACTTGTATGCCAGAATCTCTGGATGGCGAGGAGCTGAATCGCGTTCGCCAAGATGGCGCCGATGCGTTTGTCTTCGCCAGCCCCTCGGCATTTCGGAATTTCGCGCGCACGATTGGGACGGACGCATTGAAGGCCCTGGCGGAACACTCTGCGTTTGTCGCGATTGGGCCCACGACGGCGCAGGCGATTCGTGAGGCGGGCGTGCGAGTAAAGGTTGAGGCGGCGAGGCCCAGTTCGCGCGAAATCATCGCAGCCATGCTTGAATACTTCTCCACCAACGATATGAAGGCGCGCCCGTGACGTTTCCGCTGCACCGGCCGCGCCGCTTGCGCCGCACCGAAGCCCTCCGCGGGCTCGTTCGCGAGACGCGCCTCTCGACGGCGGGATTCGTCTACCCGATGTTCGCCTGCCCCGGCACGAAGGTCAGGACAGAAGTTAGCTCGATGCCGGGAATCTTCCAGCAATCGGTCGATCAGATTGTAGAGGAGTGTCGCGAGGTCGCCGGCCTCGGAATCCCCGCAGTGATTCTTTTTGGCCTGCCCGAGCACAAGGACGAAACGGGCTCGGAAGCGGCTGCCGCGCACGGGGAAGTGCAGCGTGCGGTCGAAGCGATCCGGAAGGCGAAGCTCGACCTGATCGTCATCACCGATGTCTGCTTGTGTGAGTACACAAGCCACGGCCACTGCGGAGTCGTCAAGAACGGCGAGGTGGTGAACGACCCCACGATTGAGATTCTCGCGGAAGCGGCGCTGTCACATGCGCGGGCGGGCGCCGACATCGTTGCACCGTCGGACATGATGGATGGCCGCGTCGGCGCGATTCGCCGCAAGCTGGACGAGCACAAGTTCGAGGACGTCGCGATTCTTTCTTACGCCGCGAAATATTGCTCCGGATTTTATGGGCCGTTTCGCGAAGCGGCGCAATCCGCCCCGCAGTTCGGCGACCGGCGCAGCTACCAAATGGACCCCGCCAATGCGCGCGAAGCGCTTCGCGAAGTCGCGCTCGATCTGGAAGAGGGCGCAGACATGGTGATGGTGAAGCCCGCATTGCCAAATCTGGACATCATTCATCGCGTGCGCGAGCGGTTCGACGTTCCCGTGGGCGCGTACAACGTGAGCGGTGAATACGCGATGGTGAAAGCCGCCGCGCGCAACGGCTGGCTCGACGAAAAGCGCGTCGTCCTCGAAATCCTTACCAGTATCCAGCGCGCCGGCGCCAGCATCATCCTGACGTATCACGCGAAGGACGCCGCGCGCTGGCTCAAAGCCTGCTAACTCGGAATGGCCACCGGCACAACGCGAAATCAGCCTGACCCGAGCGAACTTCGTCCTCGCCCGCGTTCGGCGCAACTCTTCGCACGCGCTCAACAAATCCTCGTAGGTGGCGTCGACAGTCCTGTGCGCGCGTTTCGCGCCGTCGGTGGAACCCCACTCGTCATCGACCATGCGCAAGGCTCCCGCCTCTGGGACATCGACGGCCGCGAGTATGTCGACTACGTCTGCTCCTGGGGCGCGTTGATTCTCGGTCACGCGCATCCCGATGTGGTCGCAGCGGTCGCGGACCAGGCTTCGCGCGGCACGAGCTACGGCATGACGTCGCCGCTCGAAGTCGAGCTTGCCGAACAGATCGCGCGCGCTCTCCCTTCGATCGAGCGCATCCGGTTCGTCAGCTCCGGAACCGAAGCGACAATGTCTGCCATCCGCGCCGCCCGCGGGTTCACCAAGCGCGACCTGATTTTGAAATTTGAGGGCGGCTATCACGGCCATTCGGACAGCTTCCTCGTCGAGGCTGGCTCCGGCCTCGCGACGCTCGGCATCTCCTCGTCGCCCGGCGTTCCGGACGCGTTCGCGAAGCTCACTTTGAACGCTCCGTACAACGATCTCGCGGCGGTGGAGAAACTCTTTCGCGAGCACGGAGGCAAGATAGCTGCGGTAATCGTCGAGCCGGTTGCTGCGAACATGGGTGTCGCGCCGCCCGCCGCTGGGTTTCTCGAGGGCTTGCGCGAAATCACGCGACGCGATGGCGCGCTCTTGATTTTCGACGAGGTGATCACCGGCTTTCGCGTAGCGTATGGCGGTGCTCAGAGGTTGTTCGGCATCGCGCCGGATATGACGACGCTGGGCAAAATCATCGGCGGGGGGCTGCCGGTCGCGGCGTACGGCGGGCGTGGCGAGATCATGGAGATGGTTGCGCCGCTCGGCCCGGTCTACCAGGCCGGGACGCTTTCCGGGAATCCGCTCGCGATGCGCGCCGGGCTTGCCACGCTGCCGAAACTCGAAGCGCCGGGCTTCTACGAGGAGTTGAACAAGAAGACGCAGCGGCTGGCCGACGGATTGCGGTCCGCGCTGAGCGACTCGGGCATTCCCGGCTGCGTGAACGTTGCGGGCTCGTTGCTGACGCTTTTTTTCACGACGGAGCCGGTAAGCGATTACGCCGGGGCGAAGAAATCGAACACCGCCCGGTTCGGAGCCTTTTTCCGTGAGATGCTGGAGCGCGGAATCTTCCTCCCTCCATCGCAGTTCGAGGCGTTTTTCGTTTCGGCGGCCCACACCGACGGCGACATCGACCGCACCATCAACGGGGCGCGCGAGTCGCTCCGGGCTTTGTAGCGCCCATTATTTTCCCCAATCGTTCCGGACGACGGCGCCGCCCTTCATCACGAACTTGACGTGCTCGAGCTGTTTGATGTCGTCGAGCGGATTGCCTTCGACCGCGATAATGTCGGCGAATTTCCCCGGCTCGATTGCGCCCATGCGGTCCGACCAATCCATCAATTCGGCAGCCTTCGTTGTCGCCGCCTGAATCGCCGCGAGTGGCGACATTCCGAATCGCGTCATGTACTCGAATTCGATTGCCTGCGTGCCGTGCGGGAACGGCCCCGCATCGGTGCCGAACGCGATCTTCACGCCGGCGGCGAGCGCCTTGCGAAAACTCGGTTCGTGCAAACTCGCGCGGCTGACTTTCCCTCCGCTCAGCGCCTCGTCTTCTTTCCGCGTGTCGCCCTCGTACACGTAGAGTGTCGGCACGTACCAGATTCCCCTGGCGGCCATGTCGCGAACCGCCGCGTCGTCCAAATCGAGCCCGTGTTCGATCGAATCCACGCCGCCGTCGATGCAGTTGTGCAGCCCCTCACCACCGTAAGCGTGGCATGCGACCTTTACGCCTTCGCGATGCGCCTCGTTCGTGATTGCGCGGACTTCTTCGAGGGTGAACGTTGGCTGGCTGACCATTTTGCCGTCGCGAGTGAAGCGGAATTTGTGGGTGCCGTAGATCTTGATGCAATCGGCGCCGTATTTGATCTGCTCGCGGACAGCCTTGCGCGCCTCGTCGGGGCCGTCGACGATCTGAACGCCCGATGGAACCAGCACTTCCGGGGAATAGCCTTCGAGCGGATAGCCGCCGGTCGTCGAAAGCGCGCGCGTGACAACCTCGAGGCGCGGTCCGGGAACGAGGCCGCGATTGATCGCATTGCGAACGTCGACGTCGCTGTACATCGCGCCCTCGGTTTCAAGGTCGCGCATCGAGGTGAACCCGGCGTCGAGGTCACGCTTGGCGTTGAGCGTCGCCTCGATGGTGCGGTACTGCCACGATTCCTTCAGCAACTGCTCGTCGTAGCGGCCGTTGTCTTCTCCCGTGAGGAAAATGTGTTCGTGCGCGTCGATGAGCCCGGGGAGGACGGTGGCGTGGCTGAGATCAACCACGGTAGCGCCGGCCGGAATCTGCACGTCTGCGGCTGCCGCGACTCGCTCGACGCGTTCGCCGCGAATGATGATTACTTGATCGGCGAGCATTTTCCCGCTGCGAACGTCGAGCATGTGCCCCGCGCGGACGTAGGTGGCAGGCGGATCGCCAGCGAAGGTTCCGGCGGGTAGCGCTGCCAGGCCCAAGAACAGGATTGCCAATGCTGTTCGGCGCATTTGTTTCCTCCTCGAAAATGGAAAAAGCGGGCCGATTCTACACCAACCGCCTTGAGCTTTCGCCACCGCATCGAAAGGTAACGGGCAGGGCGTGCCGTGGAAAATGATTTCCTCCGAAGCCCTCGACCGGGGCAGTCCGCGAGCCCGGATAAATCTTGTATCACATTTACTATCATAGACTTAGCTCTACCTCGGGTGATGGTACTAGCCGTGCTTTTCCTCGCAGTGGGTCTTGGGAGGCCTCTTATGGTACTCGCCGTTGCCGCGTTCTTCCTTCAGGCATCGTTTCTGTCGCCAGCAGGTCCTGCAGGAGGATCTGACGCGAAGGTGGATACCAAACCGGTGATGGTGAGCAGCGCGCCTGCTCCTGTGACGGCCCGAAGTACCGAGGAACTTCCGAACGCCCCGGAACCGACCGACAAAACCTCCAGTTCGTCGATAAAGACCGTTGCTTTCAACACCTCGGATGGTTCCCAGAACTCGCAATCGCTTTCGACCGTCCGGATCCCTGGGATCACGCCGTCGAAGCAGCCCGACATCACTCCGGCCGAGAGGTTGCCGCGGCGCTCGTGGCTGGCACTTTCCTTGATCCAGCATGGCGCAGCCGGTTTCGACGCGTATTCGACCCGCTACGCGGTCGGACACGGAGCCGTCGAGCGGGATCCGCTGATGCGGCCTTTTGCGAATTCGCCTTCGATCTACGCTGCGTCGCAAGTGTGCCCGCTGGTTCTCGACATCGTGGCGCGCCGGATGCAGCGCAGCGAGAACGGCATGGTTCGGCATATGTGGTGGCTGCCGCAGAGCGTGAGCACTGCGACCTTCCTCTTTTCCGGCATGCACAACATACACGTCGCAAATCAGCCCTAGGCAATCTCCAGAAGACAACGCAGATTTCTGCTGTACTCCCTGGCGGGAGGTGCAAGGCACCCGGGATTCTCCTCCCGGGTGTTTCCTTTTGAAGGAAGGGGTTACGGGAGAAGAGGAGTTGGCGGCCGCGACTGTATACTTTATAATCCGCGACCTGCGGGATGAAGGGAGTTGTATGACTCGAACAACAAGTCTCGGTGGCCTCCTGGCGCTTGGCGTAGTTCTTATAGGTTCCCTGTGTGCAAGGCAAACACCCACTGCGAGTCAGGTGCGGCGAGCTGCCGAGGCGGGGCCTGCAGTTGTCCACCGCGCGATCGCGTTTGACGTCTCGCCTCCGCTCGCGTCGCTCGACAACGGAGCCGCAGAGGGTACTGCCGGAGCTGACGCGAAGGACTGCCAGAGCGATGGCTGTGGCACATCTCCGGGGGACCTGGATGCAGAGGCGCCGCAGAGGCCCGAGGAACCTATACCGCCTCCGACCCCCGCACCGGAGATACCGGCGGCTGGGGCGGCAGTCGAACAGAATTCGCAGGGCAAGAGACCTGTGGTGCCGATGCTCGACAGCTTCGATGGCTTGGGGACAGGGTTCGATGGACCGCAGGGAACCGCTAGGTTTCGGAATCCTTCGGACAACAGCCTGGCCGTAGGCCCGGATGACATCGTACAGACGGTCAACGCGCGCATCGCGGTGTTCGCGAAGAAAGGCGCGAAGTTCAGCACAACGGGAAAGGTGCTTTACGGCCCTGTGGAAACGAAGCAGGTGTTCGCGGGTTTTGGTGTGTGCGGGGCGCGCAACAGTGGCGACGCAGTGGTCCGCTACGATCAACTTGCGGGACGCTGGCTCGTGGTGATGCCGATGTTCTCGCGCGTGGTGGAGGGAGAGCCGGGACCAAACGGCGAGCCGGCAGTCCCGAGCGAACTCGCCAAGACCGGAACGGCCTCTTCGCCCGGCTCGGCAGTCGCGATTCCGGCGAATCCTCCGCAACCCTCGCCTCCTCCCGGGCGCCGGCAACGGCCCCCCGAGAGAAAGGAAGGCGTTTTCGGGATGTGCTACGCGGTGAGCACAGGGCCCGATCCCCTGGGCACGTATTATCGGTACGCGTTCGCGCGCGACCTGTTCCCGGACTATCCGCGGCCGGCCGTCTGGGTCGATGGCTACTACTTGCCGAGCAGCACGGGCGACGAGGTGATTCAAAAGCACACCTGCATTGCCGACCGCGCCAAGATGCTGGCGGGCCAGCCGGCAACCGAGCAGTGCATCGTCATCGACGGCGTCAACTTTCTGAACAACAGCGACATCGACGGGCAAGCGCTGCCTCCGGCGGGAGCGCCGAACATCATGATGGCGGCCGGTGGGACGCAACTGAAAAAGATTTTCGAGGACGACGGCATTTACTACTGGAAAGTGCACGTCGACTGGGATAGGCCGGCGAACACGAAGGCCGACGGGCCCGTGAAGATTCAGGTTGCGCCATATCATTACCTTTGCAACGGCCAGTTGACGAGCTGCGTTCCGCAGCCCGACACCGAGCGCCGTCTCGACGTGCAGGGGGACAAGATCATGCAGCGCCTGGTCTACCGGAGGATCGGGAAACGCGAATCGATTGTCGCCGCGCACTCGATCTACACGAAAGCGGGGGCCGGGGGCGTACGCTGGTACGAGTTTCGGCTCGACAAGAAGCGGGATCCGTATCTCTATCAGCAGGGCACCTACGCGCCCGATGGCTTCTTCCGCTGGATGCCGAGTATCGACATGGACCGGAAGGGCGACATCAGCGTCGGGTATTCGTTCGGGGGGCCACCCAACTTCGCGGGACAGCGATTTGCTGCACGGCAGCCCAATGATCCGAGGGGAGTCCTGGGATGGCGCGAAGCCGTGCTGGCGACCGGCGAGGCTCCGCAGACGAGTACGCTTCGCTGGGAGGATTATGTGACGACGGCGATGGACCCAAGCGACGATTGCACGTTCTGGTACGTCGGCGACTACCTGAAGAAGGGTGAAGCGGACTACAGCACGAAGATTGGCGCGTTTCGTTTGCCAAGGTGCAAGCCGACGCGCTCCCCCGCAACTGTATATTAGACTGCATGCCGGTCCTTTGTTTTCAACGAGTTACGGCGATTTCTAATCGCGTAACTGTATATTAGAACCCAAGTGGTTAGTGGCGAGTGGCAAGTGGCTAGAGGCGACGGGGCGAAAATCGCGGCCCCGTACGCGGATAGATTAGAACTGGTCGCGGTTCTTTGTTTTCTATGAGTTAGAGTCATTTCTAATATTTTCCGGATAGATTAGGAGCGACCCTGAGGCAGAAGTTCCCAGCGCTGCGACCCGTGAAGAACGATCCACCGACGGATTCGCCACAGAGGCGCAGAGACGGGGAAGGAATGTGGGTGTTGATGAAACCGCGAATTTTGGCGATTAGAGAGGGTTGCGGTCCTTTGTTTTGAATGACTTAGGGTGGTTTCTAATATTCGAATTTGGCGATTAGGATTTGAACCGGAGGCCGCGGGATTTGCCACAGAGGCACAGAGACGCAGAGACGGAGATGCGAGAAGCGCCTCGAACCGCCGACTAAGGTCCGCACTTCCATTCATACAGCCTCCTTTCCGCGCGTTAGCGGCGCCTTAGGCGTGGTCGCGCAGACACACGTCCAGCGCCGTGTGCGCCCCATTTTTAGTTCAGGGTTTGCCCCCACGGGGGCAGACAAGTACAAACCCTGAAACTTCTTTAGGCTCAGGGTTTGCCCCCACGGGGGCAGGCAAGTACAAACCCTGAGACCCGGGCACACAAATAATTATATTGAATTGTTAAGGATAGCTTCTTATACCACAAGACGCGGCGTTTTTCAAGACCCAGTACC
>Ga0335081_10000294_pt1 | contig 93485 bp, 66 predicted proteins | sample Lox_Sample_35_FD_206713 | JGI IMG/M metagenome (GOLD analysis project Ga0335081, IMG submission 206713) | Soil microbial communities from Loxahatchee National Wildlife Refuge, Florida, United States - Lox_Sample_3.5 | ecosystem: Environmental > Terrestrial > Soil > Wetlands | place: USA... | reverse complement strand
CGCTCGGGATGACAAAAATAAAGGGCTTAGAACGGCGCAGCTAAAGCTGCGCCCCTTCAAAGCAGCCCGAATCCGACTTTTTCAGCGGCCTGTGAAGTCATGCCCTGTTACAGACCCCCGGCTCATGCGACGAATTTCTCATTCAGGATTCTTGGATCAGTTGCACGATAGGGGTGCTTCGACTCCGCGCCCGCCCCGACTCGCCCAACCACCCCAACGAGCGCAGGTGCCCCAGGTTCGGCCATCAGTTGGCCTAACCTGGGCCCAGGTTAGCGTCCAGAACCGGGACGCGAACCTGGGGCACCTGCTGCCTGTTGCCCTCCTTTATTTCTGGTAGTCTGCAAAGTTCATGTTTTTCGGATTGGAGCCGCCCGCAACAATGCAATGCCGCACATGCTGTGCTTTCTTGCTCTCCGCCAGTCTTTCCCTTCCGCTCTTCGCCGCTGACAAGACAAAAATCAATTCCAGTGCGTCCAGCCAGCCGTCTTACGAACAGCCGCAGCCGCAGCGCGAAACCCTGGACCTCAACATGTATCAGCGCATTCGCGAGGAGGGGTTGAACCATTCGCATGTGATGGAATACGCGTCGGCGTTGGACGACGACATCGGACCGCGCCTCACCGGCTCCGAGAACCTGAAGCACGCGAACGAGTGGACGCGCGAGCAGTTCACCGCGATGGGCTGCGCGAATGCGCACCTGGAGGACTGGGGCGAATTCGGCATGGGCTGGCAGCAGCTCAACACCTGGGTGCGCATGACCTCGCCCGATACGGCGGTATTCATCGCGCAAGCCGCGCCGTGGTCGCCTTCGACCAACGGCGCCATCACCGCGCCGGCCATCTGGATCGAAGTCAAGGACGAGGAGGACCTGGATAAGTACAAAGGCAAGCTTGCCGGGAAAATCGTTCTGTTGGGCGCGATGCGCGAGGTGCCGCACGTCGAGAAGCCGCTGTGGGTGCGACTGGACGACGCGGAATTGAAGAAGCTCACCGAGTATCCCGTAAAGCCGCGCAATCGCGAGTTCCTTCAGGAGTTCGCCAAGCGAATCGAGCTGCGCCGCAAGATCGCAAAGTTCATGGCTGACGAGAAACCGCTGGCGGTGATCGTGCCCAGCCGCGATGGGCGCGATGGCGGCGGCTCCGGCGGCACGTTCTTCGACGACAGCTCCGCCGGCTTCGCGTGGGAGGCCTACAAGCGCGAGAGTGCCGACCCGGTGCCGATCGTGGTTATGGCTATCGAGAACTACGGTCGCATGTATCGACTGCTGAAGGCGCATGTGCCGGTCTCGATTGAGATGAACGTCGATACGAAATTCACCGGCGACCACGAGCACGGGTTCGACACCATCGCCGAAATCCCCGGCACCGATCCCAACCTTAAGGACGAAGTGGTGATGTTGGGCGGACACCTGGACTCCTGGGCGTCGGGCACGGGCGCCACCGATAACGGCGCGGGCACGGTGGTGACGCTGGAGGTGATGCGCATCCTCAACACGCTGGGCGTGAAGCCGCGCCGGACGATTCGTGCAGCACTATGGACGGGTGAGGAACAGGGCGAATTCGGATCGTATGGCTATGTGAAGCAGCACTTTGGGAACATTCCACTCTCAACGACACCTGAGCAGATGAAGATGCCGGAGTGGCTGCGCAAGCCCGCCGGTCCGATTGAGCTCAAGCCCGAATACCAGAAGATTTCCGGCTACTTCAATCTCGACAACGGCAGCGGCAAGATTCGCGGCGTCTATCTGCAAGGCAATGCCGCGATGGCGCCCATCTTTCAGCAGTGGATTCAGCCGCTCGGGGATCTGGGCGTCAGCACGCTGACGATGCGCAACACCGGCGGCACCGACCACGAAGCCTTCGACGGCATTGGCATTCCCGGGTTCCAGTTCATTCAGGATCCGCTCGATTACGCGACGCGCGCGCACCATTCGAACATGGATGTCTACGAAGAGCTATCGCCGGAAGACCTGGCGCAGGCCGCGGTGGTGGAAGCCATCTTCGTGTACAACACCGCCATGCGGGACCAGATGTTGCCGCGCAAGCCGTTCCCGCATCCCGAGCGCGAAGAGCAGCTTCGAGCGCCGCTGAAGAACATCATGCCGGGCGCGGTGGCGGCGGAGCAGGGAGCGGAGGAAACGACGCGGGAGCCCGCAAAGCAATAGGTATTTGGTTTTAGTGTGTGCCGCGGGGAACGCAGTACCCAGGCTCGCGCCCATCTGTCGGTGAATTTCAGCAACTTCGGAGTGCTGAAAAGCCGGTCGAGACTCAAGGCGGACTCTGCGCGCGCGGGCGCCCGGCGCAACCGGGAGTTTATCCTGTATGCTTTCGGTATCCACATGTTGGTACGCCGGCTACCTCGAATTACGTTCAAGCTGAAAGTTGCTTTTGCAGCAGCACTCTTTGTTCTGCTGGTGACGGCAGCAGCCTGGGCACAAGCCGCGCCGTCGCAGCAGCCGGACGGCTCGCACGAAAACCCCACCCCGCAGACTGGATCGCCGGCTCAGGACCTGCCGCAATCTTCCGGAAGTGGCCAGCCTTCCGCCCAGGGCCCGCCGCAATCTTCCGATAACGCCCAAACTCCCAGCCAGCCCGAGCCGGAAACCCACATCACCAAGCAGCAGGCGAAGGATCTGTTCCGCTCGGTCGACGACATCCTGCATTTTGCCAGCGTCGATACGCTGATGCCGATTGAGCACCAGGTGAAGCGCAATCTCGTCACCCGCGAGCAAGTGGAGAAGTACGTCGACAAGCGCATGAAGGACGACAAGGATGCGAAGCGGTTGCAAGAGGCGCAACTGGTGCTGCAGAAATTCGGGCTGCTGCCTCCGGGCTACGACCTGCATGCCGAGTTTGTTCGCCTCATGGCGGAGCAGGTGGCCGCCTATTACGATCCCAAGACGCAGAGCGTGAATCTGCTCGATTGGCTGCCCGCCGAAGCGCAAAAGCCGGTACTGGCGCATGAGCTGACGCATGCGCTGCAGGACCAGGAGGTCGGCCTGGACAAGTGGGAGCTGGCGGGCGCCAAGGATGACGCGCCCTTGCCCGACCCGCAGGAGTACGCGGCGGAGGAGGCGCAGGAGGCACGCCAGTGCGTCACCGAAGGGCAGGCGCAGGTGGTCTGGTTCGACTACACGCTCTCCCCCATGGGCAAGAACATTCTTACCGCGCCGGAATTCGTGGAGGCGGTCCGCGCCGCCATGGGCGATAACAAAGACTCACCCGTTTTCGCCCAGGCTCCACTGTTTTTGAAGGAATCGCTGCTCATGCCGTACACCTTCGGCCTGGACTTTGTGCGCACAGTGCTGGCGAATCGCGGCAAGGAGGAGGCCTTTGCTGGGTTGCTGCACGATCCGCCGATCGACGGCCGGCAGATCATGCAGCCGGAGACCTACTTGCTGCACCAGGTGGTCGCGGCGCCGACCGTCCCCGATCTGGATGCGCTGGTCGGGCACGACTACAAGCGCATCGATTTCGGAAGCATGGGCGAATTCGATGTCTATTTGCTGGCCAAGCAATACGGCGCCAACGACGCCCCGAACTATTACCGGCACTGGCGCGGCGGATATTATTTCGCCACCCAGCCCAAGGAGGCGCCCAAGGACCAGATCGCGATGCTGTACTACTCCAAGTGGGACTCGCCCGAGGCGGCGCGCGATTTCGCCAAGCTCTACCTCGACTATTTGCCCAAGCGCTACAGCGACAAGGTCCATTGGACGGCGAGCTGCACCATCGCCACCAGCGGCTCCGGCATCGAAAAGCCGTGCAATCTCGAGGAGGGCTCAACCAGGGAAGGCCCGGTGCTGCTGGAGTGGCACGACAACGATCTGCTCATCATGGAAGGCTATGACGAAGGTGTCATTAAGAAGGCGCGCGATGTGTTCTTCTATCACATGGCGCCGGCAGCGCAAGCCCCCAATGACAAGAAATAAATCGCCACACCTTGGCTTTGGCATTTTCATGCGGGGACCCGGAAGAGAAGCTAACAGACCGCTGAAAAATCCGGCTCTACTACTGCTTTGTGACAGGGCGCGAGTTTACTCGTGCCGAGCAAGGACCTGTATGCTCCGGAGCCGGCTCCAGATCCTCTGTTAAGAGTCAAGGCAAGAGCAAAGTCAAAAGCAAGAGCCCTGGGGAAGAGAAACGGGTCCCGAACGGGTGCGCGAAGGAGTGAAAGTCGAATCGAGTATCCTATCGCGACAGGTTCTAGATCGGTTCCAGTTTCGGGCTTATTTTTGCAGGTTGTAGTCCGACGATGGTACCTTTTGCGATACCTGTGCGGGCGTGGGAAGCTGGGAACGGTCCCACCCCCCGCCCAGTGCCTCGATAAGAGACACGGACGAAGCCATCACCTCGACGTGCAATGTCGCCAGGGTTTCCTGGTCAGCGAGCAGCGTGGTTTGCGCGGTCAGTACGTCGATGTAGGGATCGATGCCCGTTTCATAGCGGCCTATTTCAAGATCGAGCAATTCCTGCGCCGATTTCACCGCGGCCTCCTGGCTTTGCAGCTCCTGCGAATAGATGCGTACTCCGGAAAGGTAGTCTTCGACCTGTTGAAAAGCCGTAAGGACGGTCTGACGATAATTAGCGACATCGGCATTGTAGATAGCTTCATACTGATGAAGTTCGGCGCGATACAAGCCGGCGTTAAAAAGCGTCTGTGAAAGAGTGGGACCGATGGACCAGAAGCGGCTTGGCCAATTAAACCACCGCGCGAATGTCGAGCTTTCAAATCCACCTGACGCCGATAGTGTTACTTGGGGGAAAAATGCCCCATATCCGATGCCAATCACGGCGTTCGCTTCGGCAAGTGTACGCTCCGCGGCGGCCACATCGGGCCGTCGTTCAAGCAACTCCGATGGCATTCCGACGGGAATCGGCGGAGGCGTAGTCAGTAAAGGTTCCGGTGGAATTGTGAAATCGGTTGCAACCTTGCCAAGTAAGACGGCTATGGCATGCTCATCCTGGGCGCGGGCAACGCCTACATTGATAAGATTCGCTTGTACACTCTGCAATGTTGCTCTAGCGGCAACCACGGAATAGTAGTCGTCAATGCCGGTATCATAGAGTGTCTGGGTTAGGTTTAGGAGCTTCTGGTCCGCGGCGACGGTTTGCTTCAGGATCTGCTCTAGTGCGTCCTGCCCGCGAATTTGAAAGTAATACTGCGCCAGACTTGCTTCTTCGGTCAGGCGCTCCAGTTCCAGGTCGGCAGCGCTCACTTGGGCAGCATGTTGTTCCTCCCGCACTTCGTTGCGAATCTTGCCCCAGAAGTCCGGTGTCCAGGAGACGTCCACCGGGAGTGAGATAAACGTGCTGGTCCGTCCCGTGTTTGCCAGAGTTGAATTGGTTAGCGTACCGGAGGTTTTGGAACGATTCCATGCGGGGCTGGTAGTGATGGTAGGCCAATAGAAGGTCCGGGCTTCTGCAACCAATGCCCGGGCCTCCATGAAATTCTGAAAAGATATCTTGATATTCTGATTGTTGATTTCGAGCTGCTCCTCCAGGGCGTTCAAGTCTGGATCCTTGAAGATCTCCCACCACTTGCCGCGAAGCATGCCTTCCTGCGGGCTGGCTACCTTCCATCCCTGTGCATTCTGAAAATTAATCGGCGATTCCTTGTAGCTTGCCGCGGTGGTTGAAGGAGGGCTGGGCGGATGATACTTCGGCCCGACAAGACACCCGGGACACAGCAGTGATAGTAAAGCAGCCGCACTCACCGGCAGTTTGGCTTGTAACTTATAGTTCGTCATGTATATCTCTCTTTCGGCCGCTGCCTCTTCAGCTTACTGTTCGTTACGATGTACTCAGTTCGCCTTGCGGATTGAAGGTGTCACGCTGCTTTCTTTGCAGTCGCAGACGCAGATTATCGAGCGTCAGATAAACCACCGGTGTGGTGTACAGCGTGATTAATTGGCTAAGCAGCAGGCCGCCGACAATGGTTATCCCCAGCGGCCGGCGCAATTCCGATCCCATGCCTGTTCCCATGGCCAATGGCAGTGCGCCGAAAATCGCAGCCATAGTAGTCATCATGATTGGCCGGAACCGTAGCATGCACGCTTCAAAAATGGCGTCTCTTGTCTTTTTGCCCTCTATACGCTCTGCCATCAAGGCAAAGTCGATCATCATGATGGCGTTCTTCTTCACGATCCCAATCAGGAGAACAATACCGATAATTGAGATAACATTGAGATTCTCATGAAATAGCATTAACGCCAGCATCGCGCCCACGCTGGCTGAAGGAAGGGTTGAGATAATCGTTAGAGGGTGGATCAGGCTTTCGTACAAAATTCCAAGCACGATATAAACCGCTAAAACGGCGGTGAGGATTAGTGTCGGCTCGGTAGAAAGGGACTGCTGATAGGCCTGCAGGGTTCCAGCAAAAAAGCCGCGAACGGTTGATGGTAGCCCGAGTCGCTGCTCCATTTGTGCGACTTCCCGTGTCGCTTGGCTTAGGGACAAGCCATTGGCGAGATTGAAAGAGACCGTGACCGATGGAAACAGCCCGGTGTGATTGACCTGCAGCGGAGTGGTTCCGGTGTGGGCCGCGCTTACTGTCGCCAGCGATGCAATATTGTTGAGACCTGCTGTGTTGCTTGACGATGCCGCACCGCCCGGATTGATAAAAATGCTGTTCAAGCCTGCCGGAGACTGCCAGTATTGCGGAGCCGCCTCCAAGACTACGTAGTATTGGTTCAGCGGCGTATAGATTACCGACACCTCAGACTGCCCAAACGCCGAATATAGCAAGCTATCCAGAGACTGCGCAGTTTGTCCTAACCTCGCCGCAGTCACCCGATCATAAGTCAGAAATTCCTGCAGCCCGCCGTTCTGCTGATCGGTATTAACATCCTGCAAGCCAGGAAGCTTCTTCATGTTGGCGAACAGGACCGGGCCCCAGTGCGCAAGGTCGGGAATGTTGTCCGATTGGATGGTGTATTGGTACAGAGCATTGCTGGCGCGTCCTCCAATGCGCACATCCTGTACCGGCTGAAGAAAAGCCGAGGCAACCGGCAGCCGGTTCAGCTTTGGCCGCAAGCGATTGATGATCTGCATGGCGCTAACCTTGCGTTGGTTCAGTGGTTTAAGGGCGACAAAGATAAAACCGCCGTTGCTGGCGCCATTTCCTCCGGTGTAGGCATTTACATGCTCAACCGCCGGATCGGCCTTAATTACCTTTACCAGTTGCAGAATGGAGTAGTTCATGAAGGGAAAAGACGCATCCTGCGGGCCCTGCACGCCACCGACCAGCACTCCAGTGTCCTGCTGCGGGAAAAATCCTTTTGGTATTTTGATAATCACGAGTATGTTGAGCGCGATGGTCAGCGCCAGGACGATGAGCATAAGTACGGAATTGTCGAGCACCCAGAGTAAGGAGGAGCGATAGACCGACAGCATGCCATTAAAAAACTTCTCGCTCGCGCGGTAGAACCGGTTCTGTTTTTCTTCGCGAGTATGTGTCTTGAGAAGGTGCGCGCACATGGTAGGAGTGGTGGTGAGAGAAATGACCATTGAGACGAGAATCGCGGTGGAGAGGGTGACCGCGAACTCTCGAAACAGGCGGCCGACAATGCCGCCCATCATCAGGATGGGGATAAAGACGGCAATCAGTGACATGCTGATGGAAAAAACCGTGAAGCCGATCTCCTGCGCGCCCTTGAGGGCAGCCGCGAACGGCGCCATACCATTTTCCAGATGGCGCGAAATGTCTTCCATCACGACAATCGCATCGTCAACTACGAATCCTGTCGAGATGGTGAGCGCCATAAGCGACAGATTGTCGAGAGTGAAGCCGAACAGATACATTCCCGCAAAGGTCCCGATCAGCGACACAGGCACGGCAACCGCCGGAATGAAGGTTGCACGAACATTCCGCAGGAAAATAAAAACAATGACGACGACCAAACTAATCGAGGTGATTAAAGTAGCTTCGGTATCGTCCACCGAGGCACGGATGGTGGTGGTACGGTCAAGAACCACGGTAGTTTTAATACCCTGCGGCAGAACCGCCTCAAGAAAAGGGAGCTGCGCATAAATATTTTCGACGGTCTGAATGATGTTTGCGCCCGGCTGGCGAAAAATAATCACCGTCACCGACTTGATGCCGTCCATGTAACCAGCCGTGCGGATGTTCTGGGCAGAATTCACCACATTGGCGACATCGGAGAGATGCACCGCGTTGCCATTGTGATAGCCGATGACGAGCGGCTTGTAATCTTCCGCGTTGGAAATCTGGTCGTTGGTGATGATGTCGGTCGTTAGGACGTTGTTGGATATTTGCCCACGCGGCTGCAACGTGTTCTGCAGGCTTAGGACCGAGCGGACATTGGCAATCGTAAGGCCGAAGCTTTCCAGCTTTGTAGGGTCTACCTCTACGCGCACTGCGGGAGTTGCTCCTCCACCCACGAACACCTGCCCCACTCCCTGAATCTGGGAAAGTTTCTGCTCCAGAATGGTCGAGGCCTCGTCGTAAAGAGTAGGCACGTCGTACTTATCGGAGGTGAGACTGATGACCATGATGGGTGAGTCAGCGGGGTTGACCTTGCGATAAGTAGGATTCTGGGGAAGATTGGCGGGAAGGTAAGTGCGCGCCGCGTTAATGGCCGCTTCTACGTCGCGAGCGGCGCCATCAATATCACGGCTGAGGTCGAATTGCAGGGTAACGGAAGTGCTTCCCAGCGAACTGGACGAGGTCATCTCGGTTATGCCGGCTATCTGGGCAAATTGGCGCTCCAGTGGCGTTGCCACGGAAGACGCCATGATTTGGGCGCTGCCGCCGGGAAGACTGGAGCTGACCGAGATGGTAGGAAAATCGACCTGCGGAAGCGGAGCCACTGGCAGCACAACGAAAGCAGCCGCGCCGGCAATAGCAAGGCCGATGGTGAGCAGAGTAGTTGCCACCGGCCGCCGGATAAATGGAGCGGAGATGTTCATGCTTGCTCCGGCGCGGGCGCTTGATCGCCCGCAACTTTGCTCGGCTTCCTGCCCGCGAACCGCTGGCCGAGTTTGTCGAAGAAGATATAGATGACCGGGGTGGTATACAGCGTAAGCAGCTGACTGACGAGCAATCCTCCTACAATGGCGATGCCCAGCGGGCGCCGGAGTTCGGATCCCAGACCGCGACCCAGGGCCAGCGGAAGTCCGCCGAGCAGTGCCGCCATGGTCGTCATCATGATGGGACGAAAGCGCAGCAGGCTGGCTTCGTAGATCGCGTCCGTCGAGTTCTTACCTTGCTCGCGCTCGGCTTCGAGCGCGAAATCGACGATCAGAATGCCGTTCTTCTTCACAATTCCGATCAGCAAAATGATGCCGATGATGGCCACTACGTCCAAATCCTGGCCGAAGAGAAGCAAGGCCAGAAGAGCTCCGACGCCCGCCGAAGGCAGGGTGGAAAGAATGGTGATGGGATGGATGAAGCTTTCGTACAGCACGCCGAGCACGATGTAGACGACGACCAGTGCGCCGAGAATCAGCAGCGGTTCATTGGTCAGCGAATTTTCAAACGCCGCCGCAGTGCCTTGAAAGCTGGGCTGAAGACTGGCGGGGAAATGGACCTCCTGGGCAAGCTTGTTGATTTGTGAAATCGCGCCTCCCAGCGAACCGTTGGGGGATAGATTGAATGAGACCGTGACCGCCGGGAACTGTCCCTGGCGATTAATGGTCAGCGCCTCCTTGGTTTTCTTGAGCTGTGAGAAGGTGTACAGCGGGACGGCATTCGCCGGAGCAGCGGTGGAAACCATATTCGCGGCTGGGCTTGCCGCGGGCGTAAGCGCGGTGGCCAGGGGCGTGAGCGTCGGGGCCGACGGCGTGTAGAGAGCTGACGTGGTGGTGGCATTCGAGCCGGCGGCCGCCGAAGCCGACGAAGCATAGGAGGAAGCAGCGCTCGCACCGGAAGCGCCCGACGAGCTATTCGATTGCAGGTACAGGTAGGCCAGGTTGGCGGGAGTTTGCCGCCACTGCGGAGCCGTTTCCAATACCACGTGATATTGGTTGAGCTGCGTGTAGAGGGTGTTGATCTGGCGCTGGCCATAGGCGTCGTAGAGCGTGTTGTCCACCGTGTACGGCGCAATCCCCAGCCGGGAAGCGGTTACACGATCAATGGAGAGAAACAGTGCGGCGGCGTTATTTTGCTGGTCGGTCGCTACGTCTTCAATCTGGTTCAGCTTCTGCAATCTTTGGACGAACTTGTCGCTCCATTCGTAGAGCTCGCTGCTGTCGGGGTCTTCCAGCGTGTACTGATATTGGGTGCGACTTACCCGGTCGTTGACGGTGATGTTCTGCACCGGCTGCATGTAGAGGGTGATGCCTGGTACGTTCTGCAAAGGTTTCGAGAGTCTGCGAATGACGTTGGCGGCACTGATATGGCGCTGATCCAGCGGCTTCAGGTTGATCGACATGCGCCCGCTGTTCAGGGTGGTGTTTATGCCGTCGGCCCCGATGAAGGAAGACAGGCTATCGACCGCCGGGTCCTGAAGGATGACTTTGGCCAGTTGCTGCTGCTTCTGCGACATTGCCGCAAACGAAATCGATTCCGGCGCCTGGGAGATGCCCTGGATTACGCCTGTGTCCTGCAGCGGGAAAAAGCCTTTGGGAATGACGATGTAGAGAAAAACGGTAAGTACCAAGGTTGCGGCGGCGATGATCAGGGTGAGGACCTGGTGGCGAAGCACGACCTTGAGGGTGCGCCCGTAGAAGGCGATCATGCGCGCGAAGGCATGCTCCGACCAGCGGTACACCCGGCCTTGCTGCTGTTCCGGCCGGTGGCGCAGGATGCGGGCTGACATCATGGGGGTCAGCGTCAGCGAAACCACAGCCGAGATCACAATGGTGGTGGCCAGGGTGACGGCAAACTCGCGAAACAGCCGGCCCACGACATCGCCCATGAACAGCAGCGGGATTAGAACCGCAATCAGCGACACGGTAAGAGACAGGATGGTGAAGCCGATTTGCTCGGCGCCTTTCAACGCGGCCTGCAACGGCGGATCGCCGGCCTCGATGAAGCGCGAGATGTTTTCGATCATGACGATGGCGTCGTCCACGACAAACCCCGTGGAGATGGTGAGCGCCATCAAGGAAAGATTGTCGAGGCTGTAGCCGAGCAGGTACATCACCGCGAAAGTGCCGACGAGCGACACCGGCACGGCAACGCTGGGGATGATGGTGGCGTAGAGGCTGCGTAGAAAAAGGAAAATCACCATCACCACCAGGCCGACAGTGAGCATCAGCTCGAACTCAACGTCATCGATGGAGGATTGAATGCTGGTGGTCAGGTCAGTGAGCGTGGTCACGCGAACCGATGCGGGCAGGTTCGTCTCGAGCTGGGGCAGAAGTTGTTTGATGGATTTGACGACGCTGATGGTGTTGGCGCCCGGCTGCCGCTGAATGTTGAGAATGATGGCCGGCGTCATGTTCATCCACGCCGCTTGCCTCTCGTTCTCGATCCCGTTGACGACTTTGGCTATATCTCTGACGAAAACCGGGGCATTGTTGCGAAAAGCGATAAGGACATTCTCGTAATCTTTGGCGACAGTGATTTGATCGTTGGAGTCGATCTGCCAATCCTGACGAGGTCCGTCGAAATTTCCTTTCGCCGCGTTGACGCTGGTGTTGATCAGCGCCGTGCGCACGTCCTCCAGGTTGATTCCATACGCGGAAAGCGCCACCGGATTCACCTGAATGCGAATGGCCGGTTTCTGTCCACCGCTGATGCTGACCAGCCCCACGCCGTTGAGCTGCGAAATTTTAGGCGCCAGGCGCGTGTCCACCAGGTCCTCAACCTGCGACAACGGCATGGAATTGGAGGTCATCGCGAGGGTCAAGACGGGAGCATCGGCGGGATTGGTTTTGCTGTAGATCGGCGGCGTCGGCAAGTCCGAAGGGAGATACGTTTGGGAGGCATTGATGGCCGACTGTACCTCTTGTTCTCCCACGTCGATGCTGAGCGACAGATTGAATTCCAGGACGATGACGGAAACCCCGGTGGCGCTGGTCGAGGTCATCTGGCTGAGGCCCTGCATCTCGCCGAATTGCCGTTCCAGCGGGGCGGTCACCGTGCTTGCCATCACATCAGGGCTGGCGCCGGGGTACAGCGTGAGCACCTGAATGGTCGGATAGTCCACCTGCGGCAGGGCGGAAACCGGCAACTGCGTGTACGCCACAACGCCGGTGAGCAGGATGGCCGCCATCAGCAGCGAGGTGGCTACGGGCCGCAGAATGAATGGGCGCGACGGACTCACGGCATGGCCTGCTCGCTCGAAGTGGAAGGAAGTTTCTGTTGCGAGATGGTGATCTTCGACCCGTTCTGCAGCTTCTCGAAGCTGCTGTCCGCCACAACGTCACCGGCCTTGATACCTGTGACCGCGGTCATGTTGTTATCGGTGAGGCTGGTTTTCACCGTCGTCATCTTCGCCTCGCCGTTCTGAATCAGGTAGACGAAAGCCGTGTCGCCGTTGTGCTGCACGGCGGAGGCAGGAATCAGGACTTGGTTGTTGAGCGTGGTCACCAGCAGGCGCGTGTTCACAAACTGGTTGGGAAATAACGCCAGGTTGGGATTGGAAAAGGAAGCGCGCAGCTTGACCGTGCCGGTCGCGGTGTCAATCTGGTTGTCGATGGTGAACAGCTGTCCCGCGGCGATTTGTTTCGTCATCTGCCGGTCCCAGGCTTCCACCGGCAGCTTCTTGCGGTGCCGCATTTGGGCGAGGACCTGGTCAAGATTGTCTTGCGCCAGGGTGAAGATGACCGTGATCGGCTGGACCTGGGTGATGACGACCAGCGCTGTGGTGGCGTTGGCGGCGACAAGATTTCCCGGATCCACCAGGCGAAGTCCTACAATCCCGCCAATCGGCGCGGTGATGTGGCAGTATCCCAACTGCACCTGGTCATACTGGACCGTACCTTCATCGTTCTTGACGGTGCCCTTGTACTGCAGCACCAGTTTTTCCTGGTCTTCCAGCGTTTGTCGCGGAATGGCGTTGCGCTTCCACGCCGCCTGATAGCGCTCCAGGTCCATCTGCGCTTCCGCCAACAGGTTCTGATCGCGCTCCAGCGCACCCTCGGCCTGCAGCAGTTGCGCCTGGTACAGTCGGGGATCGATATCGATCAGCGGGTCGCCGCGATGCACAAGCTGCCCTTGCCGATAATGGACCGCAGTTATGACGCCGGTAACTTGCGCGGTGATGGTATCCGTGTAGACGGGGGTCACCGTGCCGATGGCTTCCAGATAACTGCCAATGCTGCCCAGCTTGGCCGAGGCCGTGGTCACGGGAACAGCTCCGGTCATGGCGTGCCGTCCACCTGCCAGTTGGACCACAGCACCACTGCCGCGTCCCCACACCACCCAGAACAGCGCCGCAAAGAGCAGCAGAACGACAATCCATATCCACCAGCGCCGCTTCTTAGGCGGGTCGGTGACGCTCTGGTCAGGCAGCAAGTGGTCCGGCGGAACGTGGGACTCGTCTGGTCTTGCAGTCGTTTCGTCTTGCATCAAGGCACAAACGGATCGGCAGATCGATCAGCGTCGTTGGATTTGTAAACCGTCCTGAATCAACGTACTTGGGACTGCAGAAACTCGGATTCGGGATGCCTTGAATCGTGTGAAGAGTTGTTGCGCTTGCACTCCACAAATCGCAGGCGCGAAGAGACTCGAACTCGTGACCTCCAATTGAAATCCGGCGCGCCGATCCCCAATCGCCGAGCGCGTCGATTTCGGCGCCCGTTCGGCGGGCGCTGGTCGATAGGTGCCCTGGTAACGGGGCGCCCGGTCTGTCGAGATGGACGAAATGGGTCGCATTCGGGATCACCACAACCCGGATGCTCGCGTGCACCAGGTCTTGCCTGATCTTTTCCCGGTCGGCAGGGCGAGACCAGAAGTCGCGCTCCGAAGCGAGCACCAGAGTCGGGACATAGATGAAGGAGGCATCCCACAACTGCCGTCCTGTGGCGAGATAGAAGCTGTCTTCCAGCGCACCATTGGGAGAGCGAAAGCATGGCGGATGATGGCTATTCGTTTCAGGATCGCTGGCCAGGGCCCCGCGAACATACGCTTCCGCAACTGCGGGATCGCGCCACGTAGCCTTGTCCTGGGCGGGAATGCTGCGGTCCCAACCTCCGAGTAACGACTCTGCGCTGTTGCAACGATAGGCGCCAATCGCCGGATGCAGGCGCCCCGGATACGCAGGATCTTCCATATCGCTCCCGTGCCCCATCAATGGGTGTGGCGCATCTGCGCCGTATAGCGCGTTCAGCAGGATGAGATGGCTCAGCTTGCCTGAATGGAGAGTGGCGTAATAGCCGGCCCACTGCCCGCCCGTTGCCCAGCCGAACAGGAACACCCGACTTGCGGCTGTCCGCTTGCGAATCAAATCTACAGCCGCATCGATATCGTGAACGGCCTCGAGCGAGCGCACCAGCGGAGGGTGGTTTTGCGAAGGTTGCTCCATTTCAGAAGGGCGCGTCGATTGGCCGTAGCCCCGGACGTCCATCACGTAAACGCAAAACCCCTTGTCAGCAAGGTCGCCAGCTAGGGAACCGCCCGGTACAGGCAAGTCGAAGGATGCGATGCCTGGCACTCGTGCGCCATGCACCAGCAAAATGGGCCGGCAGGCACCGCGCGCACCGAGGCGCACTTCTCGAACGTGAATCCGAACGCCGGCATCGCTGTTGGTGAAGAGATCTTCCCGATGAATCAAAGCCGAGCCATTCAGCAAAGCAGCGTGGAGGCACAGTCGAGCCGCCATCACACAGCAGAAACGGGCTCCATCGGCTCGGGTCACTGCATTGTTATGCGCCGTAACAAGAGTCCTTCCCGAACATGCGAGACATCCTTGGAGAAAACGCACTAATGGCTGTCTTCGGGCAAAATGATCTTCTCCAGATACTCGATCGGCAAGGGTCCCTGATCGAGGGCGCGGTTGTGAAATTCTTCCAGGTTGAAGCTGCTGCCTTTCGCCTTCTCATATTTGTTGCGTAGCGACCACCATTGCCGGGTCCCGACGAAGTACGTCGGCAACTGCGTCGAGCTCAACTTGGCCCGCACCAGCTTGCCTTCCGCTTCGGCTTCGGTCTGGAAACAATACTTGGTCATCAGATCGAGCGCCTCCTGATCCGTCATGTTCATGGTCTGCATGCGAATGTCGAGGATGCTGTTGGCGACGGCGCGCAACCAGATCTTCATCCGGACGAGCTTGAACTTGGGACTGAAATCGTCAAAGCCCGCCTGGGTCATCACGTCCGCCCCGTATTCAGCCCAGCCTTCCACGTAGGGTCCGTTGCCGAACAGGTTGCGCAAAACGCGGCGAGTTGGCGGCTGCACGTCGTCGGCATGCTCGAACTGAACATAGTGGCCGGGCAGCGCTTCGTGAATGGTGAGCCATTGCAGGGCGTAGTTGTTGTACTCGCGCAGCTTGCTTTCCACTTTCGCAGCCGGCATTTTAGGATCGATGGGCGTCACCCAATATTGCGCTTCGGCATTGGGCTCCAGCGGCGGCGGGCCATGAAAACCGGCCACGGAGTAGATGCCGCGCTCAAACTCCGGCGTGGGGATGACCTTCAGATTCTCGCGATTGCTCAGCGTCACGATCTTCTTGTCGATGATGAACTGCCGGATGGCAACCACGTCTCCCTTGATCACCTCCATCAGTTGGCCGGGCTGCGGATGCTCGTCACTGATTTTGTTCAGCACTGCACTGATGACTCGGTTCTCGCGCTCTTCGGTTGGCAAATTGGCATAGTCGTCCTGGCCGGGATACATCTGCTGGTAAAGCGGCAGCGCGAGCTGCAGCATCTCGGCACGCACCCGCTTGAGTTCGGCTTCCGCATCGCCCAGCAGTTGGTCCGGGGTGATGGAGGTTTCCATCACGTAGCGAAATTTTGGAGCGTACCACTCCGCGCCCAACCGCCAGGTGCGGCCATGCGTCGGCCGCTTGGCGAGATCATTTTGCATCCAGGCGTTGAAGTCGTCGAGCGATTTTCGTGCCGCCGGCGCGACCTTATCGAATTGCGCCTTGAGCGGCGAGCCCGCCGGAATTTCCGTAGCAACCGTGTCGAGCAGGTTCAGGTTGCCTTCGTTCTCGTCCGCGGCGGTCGAGAGGAAGATGGGATCGGCGTCGGTGAGTTCCGACTTCGCCTGGTCGAGAAAACGGGGAATTTGGCCGATGCGCGCGATCACGTCGCCGAGCCGGACTTCCTTGGCGGCGTAGTTTTGCGTCAGCGGCAAGAACAGGCCGTTGCCCAGCAACTCAACATAGACCGTGGGGTTGTGCTTGTAATTCTGGATGGTGTCGAACTCAAGCAGGTTGAGAGCAATCTGATCGTCGATGAGACGAAAGTCAGCGGCGTCCTGCGCATTGAGTGAGGCGATCGGGGTCTCGCTCTGAAAACGGGCACGCCACTCTCGATAGAACTTCTCCTGGGCGGCCATGCCTGCGGCGCCGACGTCATCCAGTTGAGCGTCGAGGTCGATGATTTTGCCGGTCTTGAGGTCCTTGTGCTTGTGATAACCCGCCTGCGAAGCGCTGACCGGCGAGAGCGCCAGCGAGTCCTTGATGAACTGATCCGTCATCTCGGCGAACTTGGCGTTGGCTTGTTTGGTGCTTGTCGGTTTCATCGTTTGAGCGGCGCTTAAGAGAGATGCCAGGGAGAGAATAAGAAAATTTCGGACGAGTTTCATGGACCCTCGATGAGAGAAGATTCCAAGCCGCGACAGTATAAACCCGGGCGACGCGACATGCTTCCTGCCGCAGAGCTGGAGCCCAAGCTAGTTATAGCCTGGCAACTCCGATTCTGCTATTGTTCGCTTGCACGATACAAGGTTGCCGGGGGAGGCCACCCCGCAGCTATCCACCTTCATCTTCTGCGCGCTCCCACAGGATGGCGCTATGACTCGACATTATTACTCCCTGCTTCTGGTGTTCGTTGCCTCCACGTGGTTACTCGCGCTCTCCGATTCCGCCAGCCCCAATCCCGATTTGTCAGCCGCCGACCAGCTCTATCGCAGCGGCAAGTTTGCCGAGGCTGCCGACAAGTACCAGAGCGTCCTGAAGGCCGATCCCAAGCTGGTCCTGGCGCAGGCGGGGCTGGTGCGCTCTGAGTTGCGGCAGGAAAAAGTGGACGATGCCTTCGCCTCGGCCACGACGTATCTGGCGGCTCAGCCGAATTCCGCGCCTTTGTTGGCGGCCATGGGCGACGTGCAGTTCCGCCTCGCCAAAATGGCTGAGGCCGAGACGGCGTATCTAAACGCTTTGAAGGCCGATCCCAAGAACGTGCAGGCGCGCCTCGGCCTGGCGCGGCTATATCGGGCCTACGCGCTCTATCGGCAGGCGTACAACCAATTGCAAGCGGCACACGAGATTGCCCCCAACGATCCCGAAGTACAGCGGCGCTGGTTCGGGCAGCTACCGCGCAAGGAACGGATCGCCGCACTCGAAGCCTACCTCGCCGGCCCGCATCCCGACGATGCGGAACAGACGCAGCACTGGCAACAGGTCCTTGAGTTTCTGAAGGCCACGGCAGACAAGCCGGTACACGCCTGCAAGCTGGTGAACCGCGTGGACGCGACGGAGACCGGGCTGGAGAGCATGTATCGCGATCCACGCCATGTGATTGCTTATGGGCTGGTGGTCAAGCTCAATGAGCACCATGCGCGCTTGGAGCTGGACTCGGGCGCCTCCGGCATCATAATTGGCCGCAAAGCTGCCGAGAAAGCCGGCCTGACCCGCATCTCCGAGATCAGTTACCGCGGCATCGGCGACAAAGGTGCACAATCGGGATATATCGCGGTTGCCGAGCACATCAAGATCGGCGAGCTGGAATTCCAGGATTGCCTGGTTCGTGTTGCCGATCGCGCCAGCATCACCGACGAGGACGGCCTGATCGGAACCGATGTATTCAGCTCCTATCTGGTCGACGCCGACCTGCCTGACCAGAAGCTGAAACTGTCTCCCTTGCCGAAGCGGCCTGACGAAAGCGCAGCGCCCGGCTCGCTGACGAGTCAAGGGGAAGGTCAGGGCGCCTCGGATGACAAGGACGACAAAGACGAGGCGGCAGAGCAGGAAAGCAAAGAATCGAATAACAGGGCAGCCGCATCCAGCGAAAAACCGTCACGTCGCTTGCCCCAGGACCGCTATATCGCTCCGGAGATGGCGAACTGGACGAAGGTGTTTCGCTTCGGCCATCTATTGTTGATTCCTACCAGCGTCGATCACTCTCCGCCCATGCTCTTCACCATCGACACCGGAGCTAATTCTACGGGGGTGTCGCTGCGTGCTGCCCGACAGCTGACAAAAACAAGCGCGGATTCGCTCGGTCGAGTCAAAGGCCTGAGCGGAGAGGTCAACAAGGTTTATCGCGCCGAGAACGTCAACCTGGCTTTCTCGCATATCGCGCAGAAAAATCAAAACCTCGTAACGCTGGATCTTTCCAATCTGGCGCACCACGTTGGAACGGAAGTCTCGGGATTTATCGGTTTCACAACTTTGCGACTGCTGGAGATGAAAATCGACTATCGCGACGGCCTGGTGGACTTCGTTTACGACGTGAAGCGTTTTGGGGAGGGAAGTAAGTTTTAAGGTTCTCGGGATGTGAAGTAGAGGGTGCTCCAGAGCCTGCCCTGAGCTTGTCGAAGGGTCTCGCGGTGTACGAGACCAGCCACTGGAAACAGGAAACTCGAAACTCTATCCACTGATCGCCAGGCACCTACCCCTTAGCTATCTTGATGTCTCCGGTCTCGGTCGTCACCTGCAGTTTGCTGGTGCCGTTGCCGACGGTGCCTGAGGCCTGCGACGCACCGTTGCTCTGGTCGATCTTGACCGAACCAAAATCGGAGCTGATGTCGCCCTTGCGAGTATCGGCGGTGATCTGGAATCCGGCACTCGGCGACAGTGTCAGCGTAATGTCGCCGTGCTGGCTGGCGATGTTGACTTTGTCCGGCGCCGCCTTGCCGGCCAGGGTCAGAGCCACATCGCCGTGCTGCGTGCTCACGTTCATCTTGCTCGCGGGCTGCTTCCCTGCCGTAGTAACCTCGACATCTCCGTTGTTGGACTGCACCTGCAGATCACCTGAGACGTCTTCCAGGTGAATATCTTTGGAGCCAGTCATGACGCGGCTGGGCCCGTCGAGCTGATTGCCGCGCACTTCATCGCTGGCAATCTCAATCTCGCCCGGCACCGAGGCGATCTCCACGTCCGAACGCGAAGTCTTGAAGATCACGGTCTTGGCGATCTTGCTGAGACGCACGTCTTCATAGAAATCGCCGTTCATGCGGACTGCGCCGGCGATCTGGTCCAGGGTCACGTCATCGACATGTCCGCTGATGTCGACGTCGCCGGCAATCTGGTCGGCACGAATCGAGCCTTTCTCCAGCGCGATGCTGACCGGACCAGCGATCTGGGTGAGCGAAATGTCGCCGTGCTGCAAGGCAATTTTGATTTCAGCTTTGTGGTCGCTGACCGTGACATCGCCACGCTTGCTGGCGATATCGACGGGCGCTCCGGCCGGAACCAGAATGTCCATGTCGGACTGCACATTGTGATCGCCGGCGCCGTTGGTATTGGCGTTCAGCAGCACCGAATCGCCCGTCACCGTGATCTGCGGTTTGGTGCCGGCGTCGTACTTGTTGGCATCGTTTTGATTGTTGGCGTAAAGCTTCTTGTGCACCACCACGCGAATGGTGTTGCCATCGGAGGGGGTGATGTTCAGCGACCCGCGATCGCAAACCACGCGCAGGCTGCCGTGCGCCGGAAACGACTGCTCCAGTGTCTGGTCGAAGTTGTAGGCGTTACCGAAAATGCCGCCCATATCGTCGTCCATCTGGAGCTGATCGCGCACATTGCCCCAATCCACATCGGAGCTGTAGTGCGCCGAGACGCCCAGCGCGACGAGCAGAATCAGCAGCAACACGCCGCCGGCACCCATCCCGCGCCGGCGATAGCCGCTACCGCTCATCCGCTCGACGAGCACGATCACGCCCCACAGGATCAGCAGCAGCGGCCACCAGTGCCCAAACCAATGCCAGATAGGAAAGTGCCAGCCGAGATTTCGCGCCAGGAAAAGCCCGCCGATGATGATCAGGACCAGCGGTGCGGCAATCGATCGGCGATAGCGATACGGCGGCCCATAGCTGGGCGGTGGGGCTGGAGGAGGATATTGGTTGGTCGTCGCCATCATGCACCTCCACGCTCGTCTGGCCCTTTCGGCGAGGAACCAGGGGCGATGAAGCCCGCCGTAGGCGTTGGCGGTGGCGTGACCACCGGAGGCGGCGGATAGCCTTGACCTTGCGGCGGCTGGCCCGGATAGGGCTGACCTGGATACGGCGTTCCATAGCGCGGATCTTGCGGCGGCCACGCTGGCGGCCGTCCGTACTCGCGCGGGATGTGGCCCTCCATTGACGCGCTGTGCTGTAGCAGCATCACCAGGCCGATCACGATGAGCAACGCCGGCCAGGTGAAGCCAAAATCCATCCAATGCATGTGGCCCATCTGGTCGAGCAAGAACAAGACACCAAGCGTGATGAGCACGGCGGGTCCCATGTATCCGTGGGCCCGGCATCGGGGGCAGGGGCAAGCACTGTTATAGCGATATCGCATGATGTCCTCCTCAGCAGCCTCTCCGTTGACGCTGCATCAGGATGCGGACGCCGAGAGCGATGAGAATCAGGGGCCAGAACCGCGAGATGATGCGGTCAAAGTGCAATAAGTCCATTTCGTCGAGCAAGAACAATACCCCCACGCCGATCAGGATGATGGCACCGATCGGCACGCGGGAGGGCGGCGGCAGCGACATGTCGGGCGGCGGCAAGCCGGTCGCGCTACCCACCACAGGCGCGACGCTGGCAGCGCCGGGGGCGCGTCCGGCAGAACTAGCCGAACTGAATAAGTTGTTCAACCCGAGCGGATCCGGCGCAGGCAAACCCATTTCGCGGGCGCGTGCCGTTTTGTATGCCTCGATCGGCATGTAGATGACGAAGGCCGCGATCGCCAGGCCGAAGAGGCCGCTGATGTGATCGGTCATCCAGATCAGCGTGGCGAAGATCAGCACATGGATAAACCCCTTGGCGAACTCACCGTTGTACATGGCGCCGACACCGGGAATGCATCCCAGAATCGCAGCCAGCGCGGGACGGGGCGCGTCGGGCGGTGTTGCAGCGGCCGGCGGTATCGCGGTTGCCCCGGGCGGGAGCGTGGTGAAGGGTTGCCCGGTGAGGTGTTCCTCGCAGTACATAACTCCGCCGGCATCGCGTGCGCACGTGCTGCAGAGTGGCTTGCCACAGGTGCGGCAGTAGGCGACCGCGGGCGCGTCTTGATGATTAGCGCAGTTCATGCGGTTCTCCAGATCTGCCGGGCCTGGGGGATGTCGCGGGCTAAAGCGCGCTCAAAAAAGTGGTCAGTCTCAAGGGCACGCCTGAAGGCGTGCCCCTTCAAAACCGAACGGGGTGCCCCAGAGCCTGCCCTGAGTCTGCCGAAGGGTTCAGGTTCCATGTTTTGGAAGGCTAACCTGGGCAGCTCATAGCTGGCCAGTTCGGGGCTGCCCATATCGCGGCCGGAGCTCGGGCGGTTGCCTTCGTGCTGCCGATACTCGCTCTTCGACGGGTTCTTCGGAGCGGGCGACTGCTGCGGCTGCGGCTGCGGCTGTTGCTGCGGCTGTTGCTCTACGTCTTGGGCATTATCAGGCGTGGCGGCATGCCGCAGATCGCGGACTCGCGACTCGATCTCATATACCAGGCGCATGTTCTCGTAGTAACGTACGACACGCGCCTCCGTGGCGTAGTAGGTCTTGGTAATTCCCCTGGAACTCAGGTCCCAGTGGCGTACATCCGCAAAGTGGAATCCGGCGATGCCGAGCAGCATGGTGATGGAGAAAAACGCCATGCCAAAGGACATGGCGAAGCGCGGCGTCGCCACTCCCGCGAACATCGGCGCCAGCCGTCCCTTCAACTTCTCCAGCCAGCCCTCGCCGCGGGGCTTGGCGACCGCGTGCTCTGATGGAAGGGCCCCGATCGTCTGCGCCAGAATGTTATGCACCAGGGTGCGCGGAGGCTCGGCTTCCTCCAAAGCCTGCAGCAAGTGCATGCCGGCCCGCGCCTCCTGCACCAGGGCACGGCAGGTGGCGCAGCGCTCCTGGTGGGCCTCAAAGGCCGCCAGCGTGGGACCGTGCAGCGCGCCATCCAGCGCATCGGCCAGAAGGGCCTCGATCTCCGTGCACTGCATTCCGGGTTGGGTTTGGTCTGGCATCACCCTACCTGCCTATAATTACGTTGCAAAAGCCTTCCCAGTTCCGTTCGTCCCCGATTTATGCGACTCTTCACAGTTCCCTCAGGGACACTCAGCACTTTGGCAATCTCCTTGTAGTCCAAATCCTGCAAATCCCGCAGGATAACCGCCTCGCGGAGCTCGGGCGAGAGCCGCTTCAGGGCCTCATGCACCAGTCGCTGGGTTTCCCGGCTGCGCATGCGCGCCTCCGGACTGGCGCCGCGGTCTTCCAACTGCTCAGCAATTGTCAGGCCTTCTTCCTGGTTGCCGGGCGTCGCCTCCAGCGAGTCGGTAATGCGGTCATACTTACCTTTACGGAAGTGGTCGACCAGCAGATTGCGCGTCACGGTGGTCACCCAGGTCATGAAGGAGGCCCGCGTGGTGTCGAAGGTGCTGAGCGTGCGATACATCTTGATGAATACTTCCTGGGTCAGGTCAGAGGCGTCATCCGCCGATCCCGAAAAGCGATAGCAAATGTTGTAAATCCTGCGGTGATACTGCTGGACGATCTCCTGCCACGCCGCGGCATCGCCAGACACACAGCGACGGACAAGGGCATTGACGGCCTGGATGTCGTCCAATCAGCGGCTCCCAAGAGGCGTAACTCCTAGACCCGACTACAGGTGTATACGAGGGATTGGGACCGGGAGTTCGAGCAATCGCGCAACACGCAGTTTCGAGTTTCCAGTTTCCAGTTTCGAGAAGCGAGTTGCGGGTCCGCACGGCTCCGCGCGCGACTGCTGGAAACTCGAAAACTCGACCCTCAAGACTTGAAGCTGCTCGTGCACGATTGCGAAAAAATTGTAGCAGGCGAGCTGGAAGCGGCAGGACTGGCGCACCCGCGCCTGGCTGGATACCGGTTTGTATAATCCCTGCGTCGTGAGAGCGAGCCGTAGGCATCTTGGGCCGCGCCCACTTGGCATCACGCTGCTGGCCCTGTTCTTCGCCTGCGGCGGCTGCGCGGCGGGCTTGACGCTCGTGCTGCTGCTCTTCCCCGGTACTGCACTGGACGCGTTCTGGCGGCTGAATCCCCGCGCCCGGGCGGGGTTTCTGCAGATGGCAGCCTGGGCGCTTCTGTTGATGCCGGCCGTGCTGGTAGGCTGCGCCGGCGCTGCTTTCGGACTGTGGAAGCGGGCGCGTTGGGGACTGTGGACGGCGGTCGCAATCCTCACGCTCAACCTGGCCGGCGACATCGCCAATGCGCTGCTCGCCCACGATTTCCGCACATTGATTGGCGTTCCGATCGGCGGCTGCATGCTTGTGTACCTGCTGGCCAAGCGGCGGGCCTTTTGATTGGAGCACATTGTCAATTCCTGATTCCGCGGGGCGGCTCCGTTCAAGCCCACAGCCCTCGATCCTCGGTCGGGAATCCCACAACAGCCCCTCAACGTCTTGTCTCAAAAAACAACTGAGGAATCGACAAGGACCAGGCGCGCGCGCCGCCGGGAACATTTACGGCGCGACGGCGGGGGGCGGAAGTGGCCAAGCCTGCGCCGGAGGCTGCGGCGTCGTTTTTGAGATCACGCCCTGATTGGAAAGACGATCGCGAAACATCTACCAAGGACGCACTATAATGTTGGTCCGTGGCGAACGCGCGCCGCGCGCCGCTTTGAATCCCCGTACTAAGCCTTTGCATCAACGCCCACTGGAGGAAGACACAGAATGGCACATGAAGTTCCGCCGCTGCCCTACGACTACTCTGCCCTGGAACCTTACATCGACAAAGAAACGATGCACCTGCATCACGACAAGCACCACCAAGCCTACGTGACCAACCTGAACGCCGCGCTGGAGAAGGCGCCCGAACTGCAAAAGATGAGCGCGGAAGAGTTGCTGAAAGGCCTGCAAAATGTGCCCGAGGCCATCCGCAACGCCGTGCGCAACAACGGCGGCGGCCACGTGAATCACAGCATGTTCTGGAAGATCATGGCCCCGAACGCCGGGGGCGAGCCGACCGGCGCCATCGCCGACGCCATCAAGAGCACCTTCGGCGACTTCAACGCCTTCAAGGAGAAGTTCAACGACGCCGGGCTGAAGCAGTTCGGTAGCGGCTGGAGCTGGCTGGTGCGCGATCGCGGCGGCAAGCTGCAGGTCGTCAGCTCGGCCAACCAGGACAATCCCATGAGCCAGGATTTCTATCCCATCATGGGCAACGATGTTTGGGAGCACGCCTACTATCTGAAATATCAGAACCGCCGCGGCGACTACCTGAAGGAATGGTGGAACGTGGTGAACTGGGCCGAGGTGAACAAGCGCTTCCAGGAGAGCGGGAAGTAGAACATAGAGAGTTATAAAACGCAACTCGAACCGTTGTGGAATACAAAAAGGGTGCCGTCAGCACCCTTTTCTGTTTCGCATTTCCAGTTGCGAGCGGCGAAGGATCTCGTGGTCACGGACGGCAGGTTGCGCAGGCGCGAACCACGCCAAGGCGGAAGATTATTCCACAGCCCATAGGATAACAATTGGTGGCAAGGCCGCCCTGCCACGTTGTGCCGTAGAGATTCCCGTCGGTGGCTTGTACCAGCCCGGCCGTAGGGTAGGCGCCGTCGGCGCAGCGCGGTTGCAGGCAAAAGCTGTGTGTCGTGGTTAGCCTGCCTGACGGACCGACTTCGAAGACCGTGCCATAGCCTTTAGCCCCGCCGTTCTCCGTTGTTCCGTACAGGTTCCCATCACTGGCCTGAAGCAACCCGGCGATTGGGTTGGCGCCGTCAGTGCAGTTTAGTTGCGAGCAAAAGCTGTACAGCGTGGTCAGCGTTCCCGAGGGGGTAATCTTGAAGACTGTACCGTTGCCGGTGGTTCCACCAGACTGGGTTGTGCCATAGAGATTTCCGTCGGTGGCCTGCACCAGTTGGGCGACAGGGCCAGAGCCATCGGCACAGTTTGGTTGCGAGCAGAAACTATATAGTGTGGTTAGGACGCCGGCCGGGGTGATTTGGAAGACTGTCCCTGATCCATAGGGGTAGTTACCGCCTCCGCTGGTTGTCCCGTAGAAATTCCCATCGCTGGCCTGCACCAATCCTGCCTGGGGCCCGCCGCCGTCGGTACAGTCCGGTTGGGAGCAAAAACTGTATAGAACGATGGGCCACTCCCACTGGATAATTTTGAAAACTGTCCCAGATCCATAGCCGCCGCCGCCGGAGGACGTCCCGTAGAAATTCCCATCGCTAGTCTGGATCAGCGGACCGTTAGACTCCATGATGCCGTACTGCGCGAATAAGGTGAGGACCTGAAACTGGCCGCCTGCGCTGATTGAGTAGGCGGTTCCCGTCCCCCGGACCCAACACTCGTACCACCCTCCGATGGGTGTCGTGCCATAGAAGTTCCCGTCGGCGGCTTGCAGCAGCCCGTCCGGGTGGGCGCCATCAATTAATCCGGTGAAGTCGTATAGCGCAGTTAGCGAGCCCGATGGCGTCATCTTGAAGACCGTGCCGGCAGATGTGTTATCGCACGCCAGATTTGTTCCGCCGGCCCAGGCGGTTCCATAGAAGTTCCCATCGCTCCCCTGTATCAGCCAGTTTGGCGAGGCGCCATTGGCTCCATCGAAACTTGCGAGCGTTGTGAAGTAGGTGCTCTGCGCGGGCGCGGCGATCACCGCCGAGACACAGAACAAACCGACGATGCAGAACATGGCCGGCAGGCTGACATCCTTAGAACCGTTCGCTCCTCGGTCGTACCCCAGAGCGAGATTAGACAATCTATAAGTCCTTAGTTTCGCCATTGGAAATCCTCCGTAACCCAATTTGTTTCTTGCCAACCAATCAACTGGGCGCGAGCGTTGGATTCGTACAAGGCCGACAAGTGGGACGGTGAGCCGGCGGCAGATCGATCGTTCCTACCGTAGCTTTGCCCGCTCGCGAGACGCACGCGGGCGCGTATAATCGGGGATCGTGCGCTTCTATCCCAAAGCCTAACGCAGGATTACGACGGGTCAATTCAAAAGAGGAAAAGTAGCCGCTTTTTCTTGTCGGGATTCCCGAATTGAAACTTCAACGGCTCGGTGAGAGGGCGCCGCAGCGACCAGCTAAAGATGGTGGAATGTGGTGAACTGGGCGGAAGTCAACAAGCGCTTACTGGAGAGCCGGAAGTAGAGACAGTTTCAAGTTTCAAGTTTCAGGGTTCGAGTTTCACGCTTTTATCCCGTCCAGACTGCTGTGCTGGACGGGATTTTTCGTTGCATGAAGGACAAATGTGCCGTTCTCAAGAGGAAAAAACGACTGGTCGCCGTTAACCTTATGGCCGGCAGATCGCACAGATGCTTATGGCCACGGAGAAGACGGTGCCATAGTTGTTGTAAATGCCGCCAAAGTAGGTGGTGCCATAGAAGGTACCGTTACTCACCTGCGTCAGTCCACCCCACGGCGCAGCGCCATCGGATCGGCTGAAGACGTGGAGCGTGGTCAGCGCGCCCGCGGGCGTCAGTTTGAAGATCGTGCCGCAGCCTGCGCCACACAGGTCGCTGTGCCCGCCGCCGTTGCCCGTGGTGCCGTAGAAGTTGCCATCACGCGCGGATTGCAGCAGCGGACCAAAGGGCCACTGGCCATCGGCGCAATTGCTTTGCGAGCAAAACGTGTATAGCGTGGTCAGCGTGCCAGCTTGAGTGAGTCGGAACGCGGTGCCGCAGCCGAGCGTGGCGCAACCGGAGATTCCCCCGTATGCAGTCACGCCATAGAAATTCCCGTCGCTGGCTTGAATCAGGCCGGCGAAGGGAAAGTTGCCGTCCGCGCAGTTGGTCAGCGAGCAGAAACTATAGAGCGTGGTGACTGCTCCCGACGGAGTAACTCGAAAGATCACGCCACAGCCGGTCGGATGACAGCGTGAGTCGACGCCCCCGCCGCCCTGCCAGGTGATCCCGTAGAAGTTGCCGTCGCTGCCTTGCACCAGCGAGCCGCGAGGATAGGCGCCGTCATTCGCGGGAGAGCCTTGGAAGCTATGCAGCGTGATCAGCGTGCCGCTGGGAGTCAGCTTGAAAACCGTGCCGCAACCCGAGCTATTGGAGCAGGCCCCGGTGGCACCCCCGAGCAGGGTGGTGCCGTAGAAGTTGCCGTCGGTGCCCAGCGTGAGCCCGCCTGTAGGCCATGAACCGTCCGCGCAGTTCGCTAGCGAGCAGAGGGTGTATACCACCGATAGGGTGCCTGCCGGGCTGATGCCGAAGATTACGCCCCATCCCGTGACGCCTCCGCGTTCGGTGGTCCCGTAGAACTTGCCGTCGCTGCCTTGCACCAGGCCGGCGGCAGGCTCTTCGCCGTCAGCGCAAATGGGGGCGGAGCAAAAATTGTGCAACGTCGTCAGAGTGCCAGTGGGAGTAACTCTGAATACTGTCCCACAGCCCTCGCCGCCTCGGTAACAGTCCGTTCCGGCTCCGCCAGTGTTGGTGATCCCGTAGAGGTTCCCATCCACGCCCTGCACAAGAGAGGAGTACTCCGGCCCCGTGCCGTCGGTGCCATTAAAACTCAGCAGCGAGGTGAAGGAAACTATCTGGGCAGGCGCGGCAATCGCCGCGGTGACACAAAACACCGCCATCAGGCATACCCGTGCCCGCAGCCGCGGTTTCTGCCCACTGCTCCGCTGGCCGTCTTGCGCCGAAGGCAAAATGAACAGCGTAGGATTGCGTTTCACCATTGCGAACCCTCCCGCGGTGCAACCAGCTGCCAGGCCGATCCGAGGCGCAGGAAATTCGCCCGTGAGGCAACCTCCAGCGCGCTGAGCCCGTAACAGAGCGATCCCTTCTACCGCAACTTCTCAATTGACCAAGCGCACGCAGGAGTGGATGCACGAACCACAAGCCGTGTGCGCATGGTGAACTGTATCGCAGGCTTAAGAGAGCGTCAATTTCAAAAAATCGCAGCGACCACTGCTTCTGCGGGGTGGTGTTCGAGATCACGCCGTAAATCGCTGGTAGCGGTCAGTTTGAAATCCTCCCGAATCCGTGACGAACGAGGGTGCCCCACGTTCGCCATCTCTTGGGCTACACTAAGCGGCACCCTTTTCAGTTTCGAGTTTCAAGTTTTGCGTGCTGAGGCTCTAGGTTTCACCACCGACTTTACTGTTGACATGTCGTGCACCCACGGACCAAAAGCAGACCGAAGATCGTGCCGTCGTCATACGCTCCACCTTGTTGGGCTGTCCCGTAGAAGAACCCGGTACGGGCCTGCACCAGCCCGCTGAAGGGTGGGTAGCCGTCGTTGCCGTTGAAACTGTGCAGCGCGGTCTCTGTGCCGGTGGAGGTAACCTGGAAGATCACGCCCATACTTGAGAGCCCGCCCCCTTCCGTTGTGCCGTAAAAGTTCCCGTCGATGGCTTGTACCGGCCCGACGGTAGGCCAGGAACCGTGGATTCCGTCGAAACGGTACAGCGTAGTCAGTTTGTACGGGTATTCGGGGCTGATTCTAAAGACTGTCCCACAGCCATCCGTACAACTGGGGCTGCCGCCCAGGAAAGTCGTCCCGTAGAAGCTCCGGTCGCTGGCTTGCACTATTCCTACCGGCCCCGCGCCGTCGCTGCAGTTCGATTGGGAGCAAAAGCTGTATAGCGTGGTCAGTTGGTTGGGAAGGATGAAGCGAAAGATTGTGCCCGCGTCACTGGCCCCACCATATTGCTTTGTCCCGTAGAAGTTGCCGTCGGTGCCTTGCACCAGCGTGCCCGGCGCATATCCGTCCGGGCAGCCCGGCTGGGAGCAAAAGCTGTACAGCATAGTCATGACGCCAAGTGGGGTGATTTCGAAGATCGTGCCCGCGCCGTAGGCCCCGCCATACGTGGTTGTCCCGTAGAAGTTGCCATCGGTGGCTTGCACCACCATCCCGGGGCTGCTGCCGTCAGCGCCGTCGAAGCTGTGCAGCGTGGTCAGCAGGCCGGTCGGAGTGATTTTGAAGAAGGTGCCATAGTTGCCATAGGCTCCGCCGCCTGCAGTCGTCCCGTAGAAGGTGCCGTCAGTGCCTTGCAGCAGCCATGCGGGCTGGGCGCCGTCCGTGCAGTTCGGCGAAGGGCAAAAACTGTACATCATTGTCAACGTGCCGCTGGGTGTCATTTTGAAGACGGTACCGCATCCGCCGGGTAAGGTTGGGCAGTTAGGACTGTTACCGCCGGCCGCGGTTGTGCCGTAGATGTTCCCGTCGCTGCCCAGGACGGGAGTTGCTCCCGGCCAGGCGCCGTCGGCCCCGTTGAAGTTCGCCACCGTGCTGAAGATGTTGTTCTGTGCCGACGAGGCAATCACGGCTGTGGCACAAAAGATGAACGCTATGCAGTAGGTTTCTAGTTTCGTCATGGGAATCCTCCGCTGTGCGAACTACCGCGAAAGAGGATCGAGAGATGCCGAGAGTTGGAGTCGTACAAGGCTTCGACAACTGGGACGGGGAGCCGGCGGCAGATCGATCTCGTCTGCCGTAGCTTTGCCCACTCACTTGGCGCACGGGCGGGCGCTATGCTGACTAAGAAACTTGGAACCGTACGCCTACATCACGAACTTTGGGCGCTGTGCGAAAGATCAACCAAGCGCTCGAGCTATCGCAGAAGGCGTGAGCTAGGAATCGTGCGCTTATAGCACGTAATGTAACGCCAAATAGCGTCATGTCCAGCACAAAGGTAACCGCTAGTAATTTTTTCGTTCGCAATTTCCCAAATTGGAACTGCGCCGGTGGCGAGCTTCCAGTTTTCTTTCTCTTTACCTTGCGGGTTCTAGTTGCAGCCGAAATGCGCAGTCCGTGAACTGCGACCATTGCAGCTTCCTGTAATCTGGTGCGAAGCATTTCGGTGCGGACAGCCCGGTACCCCCGCTCCGAAACGGAACCCCTTCAGAGTCTAAGAGAGGCGAATGAAAAACGGCTTGATCGCAGTTGCGATAGCAACAGGGTTGTGTTTGACGATGAGCGCCAAAGTTTCCGCAGCGCCGGCCAGCAAAGCTAAGGCGCAGATCGCGCGCGGCGAGTATCTGGTGAAGGGCATCGGCCAGTGCGGCGACTGCCATACGCCGTTCACGATCACCGGCGGTTTTGTGATGGACAAATGGTTGCAGGGCAAGAAGCTGGAATTCGGGCCACTGATTCCGATTCCTTTTTGGGCTGATACCGCGCCCAACATCGCCGGACTGCCGGGCTGGGACACAGAGAAGGCGGTGCAATTCTTCATGACCGGCATTGCACCCAACGGAGAGGCGGCGCGACCACCAATGCCGGCTTATCACATGAATCGAGCCGATGCCGAGGCGGTGGTGGCGTACCTGAAGTCGCTGAAAGGCAGCGGTCAGTCGTCAGCAGTCACGAGTCACTAGTCATTAGAACAGTTCTGGGTGTGAACGCGTAGGCCGGGCGTTCAGGCCCGCGTCCAAACTGCTCTTCTTGAACCCAAGCCAGCTTTGGCTCGCGGCAGAGTATCACCGGCTGAAGCGGGGGCTCTTAGCATAGGCTCCGGCAACGCGGCGCTGAATAAAGCGCCGCTCTACCCGGCCGTTTGGGATACGGCAATCACTAAGCCAGTCTAGCCAGTGTTCACTGCTTCCTTATCCCGTCTTCGCCATGTCGTTCGCGCCCGGGTCTTCGATCCCGGCAGCCCGCCGGATCACTCGCCATATTTCGTCTTGTCCGATACGCGCCTTGGCGGAGAACGGGATGATCTGTTCGGCCGGGAGCTCCAAGTTTTCGCTCAGCTTTTGCAGTGAGGTGCGCCGTTGATTGGCGGAAACCCGGTCGGCCTTGGTTGCGGCGATGATGAAGTTGCGCTCCATGTGTCGCAGCCACTCGACAAGTTGGAAATCGAGTTCCTGCGGCGGGATGTTCACATCCACCAGCATGACGCACAGCGCGAGCGACTCCCGATCCTTTAGATACGGGTTGATGAACTTCGCCCAGCGCGCGGTCACCTCTTTCGGCACGCGCGCGAAGCCGTAGCCAGGCAGGTCGGCGAAAACGAAATCGGGATGCGGCTTACCCGGCCGGCGCACCTGAAAGAAGTTGATGGTTTGGGTGCGGCCGGGGGTGTTGCTGGTCTTGGCAATTTTGCTGCCTACCAGCGAATTGATCAGGCTGGATTTCCCGACGTTGGAGCGGCCCACGAAGGCGATCTCCGGCGCACCCGGAGGAGGAAACTGCCGTGGGTCGGCAGCCGAAGTCACGAAGCGCGTCAGGACCTTCATGCCTAACTATCGCCGGATCGCCGCAAAAGTGCAAGATGGTTCGGCATCGGCTTCGAATGCTGAACCGTTGAGTCGCCGCGGATACCCCGCCACATTGTCTGTCTGTGCATGAAGAGTCCCGATGGCACCATCAATTGCGGTTTTGGCTGCTGCTGCCATTTATGCAAGCTGGTGCCATTAGAGTCGCGGAGCAGGCTACCGGATTTGTCCCGTTCACTGAGCTGATCGCCACGCGTCATGCGCAGCAATCGCTACGGCATGATCTCCCATACGATGCCGCAACCATACTGTCCGCCGTCGTATAGTAGGCGCAATGTGGTTTGGGTTCCAACGGACGACGAAGATCGGATCATAGGAATGTGCCCTGGTGTGCATGGGAACGTCCTCCTGGCCAAAAGCGGTAAGCGGAGTTTCTGAGCCGGACGAGCTGCCTGGGGAGGAGTGGGGTCTTAGTACACGCGACGGGAAGCAACGCAACTGAAGGAAGACGGCTTCTCCCCACAGGTATCCAGTGGAATTGCATTCCCTGCGTGAAGATTTGTCGGTGATGCACGTCGCAGGAAAATGTGACGGGCGTAGTCCGTTTGCGGCGATGTTACCAACTCGCGGTCTCGCACTAAAGTGGCTGCCCCAAGAGCAGTTTCAGGGTTGCTGAATGAAGCGCCGGTCGACCAGGCACACTAACTCCGGAAGCGTTCTAATTGTCGCAATCAGGTTATTACACTCGAAGTCCCTGAAGGATCTGCCTGGCATTAGCGACCCCATCCGTACCTTACGTCGCTTCCTGCGCGCCGGGTTCAAAACCAAATAGCGGACGTCGCAAGCTGAGGCTTAGGGAATCACCACGAATCTTCGTCCGCAGGGCTCGCGTTCCCACACCAATTCAATTTCCGACAGCGGCACGCGTTCGGTTTCGACTTGCAGCTCTCCGCTTGCGGCGTGCTCCATCACCTTCTGCAAGGTTTCCGTCAGAAGGTTACCGGGTGGGATGCCTCCGGTTCCCATAATCGTGATCGGCCTGCTGCGCAGTACTGCGGCGGGAAGCGAGATGCGGGCTCCTGCGCTCTCGCCGACCTGCACATATCGCGTCTCGGATTCGGCGGCAGCGAATTCCGTACGCGTGATCGCCTTCAGAAAAGCCTCGGCCGGCGCGCCCCACACGTAATCGATCACTACCTGGAAACCGGTTTTTCCGGCCTCGTGCGCAAATCTCTGGAACACTTCGTCGCCCGCGAGGTCGAGTTCGATCGTCGCATCCGCGCCAAGCTCATGTAGAGTGGCCAAGGCCTTACGATTGCGTCCGGCTGCAACCACGCGCCTTGCGCCGAGCAGCTTGGCGATCGTTATGGCAAGCTTGCCGGTGACGCCGGTCGCTCCGAGGATCAGAACGTTGTCGTCTTTCGCCAGTTTGGCCCGATAGGCGAGTGTCAGCCATGCTGACACCCCGGGATTCACAATGGCCGCCGCCGTTTCGTCACTCAAGTTATCCGGGATGGGGAAGGTGAACATGGTGCGCACAGCAGCGCGATCCGCCATGGTTCCATAAGGCGACCGCGCGCCGGCGAAGAACACTCTTCGGCCGTCGCTCAGGCGGCCCACTCCGTCGGTTCCGCAGATCGCCGGCAGCTTCCTCGGACTCGCGTAGTGTGTGCCGGCGGCGATCTGCTTGTCGACTGGCTTTAGAGCGGCTGCCAATACTTCGACCATCCCCTCGCCGTCAGCCGCAACGGGATCAGCAAAATCTTCGTACCTCGGCGCTTCTCCGAGCGCATGTAAGACAGCAGCGTGCATGAGCTAACCTCTCGGACCCAGTTGTTTTCGCAGCCGAAATCAATAGGCTTCGTGTCAGGCTGTTATTTTCGTCAATCCTCGCGACCCGCGCGGGAAGGCCTAACTTAGGCACAATCCGTACCTCAGTGCGAAAAGGAACCCCCCTTCGATCTCAGCCTGACCTTGCTCAATGTTAACAAGCACACGGCTGGGTGCTTCAGGTCTCGCGTATTTCGAGACCTGGGCCAAGAATCAAGGCCAAACAAAGGCGTTGGATGCGGGCCCGCGCTCGGTCCGCGAGCCTTCGACTCCGCTCGCGGCAGGCGCTAGGAAGGTCCGCTCTACCTAGTCGGAGAAGAGTGAGTGTCTAAAGTAACTTCAAGACGCTACCAAAGCCAGCCACTCTTGTCGCGGTGCGCTATTATGCAGGCATGACGTATTGGTGTCGGTAAAGTCACCCGGCAGAAAAAGGCATCCTCAGGAGGTGCCATGCGCCGTTGGCTGATCGTCCTCTGGTTCGTGTTGCTGATTGGCTGGAATCTTCCTCCGGGTTGGTCCGTCGTCGCCGAGAGCGATAAGCCGCGCTTGTTTATGGATGTTCTCCGAGCAATGACGACTCCGACCAGCATACTGGTCTCGGCTGGCGTGGTGGCTCTCATCCTCTTTGTCAAAGTGGATCCGTATTGATGCGGCAGGAATAATGTGAGCTGCAATTTTGGCAGTGAAAATGCCATGCAGATGCTAGCGGAAACACCGAGGCTTCAAAAACGATAGAGTACCAGACCCGTCATCGGCACGATTTGGGAGAAGTCGTGGTCCACGGTGAATAGGCTGGCGCGATGTTGGAGGGCAACGGCGGCGATGATCGTGTCGATCGTGGTAAACGAGATGCCCTTGCCGCGCGCGGTCCGGAAAATCGTAGCCGCTCTCGGATAAGTCTGAAGACCGCTCGGCTGCAGCAGCTCCCATTGGGCAAGAAACTCTTCGATTGCAGCCACGTCCCTGGTTAGGCCTTGCAAGACCTCACTCACCAAGGCTCCGGTCGGCGGGGCACTACCCTTCCACAGCGGGCAGCCGCACAAACCGACCGGGGCCTCGCGAACGATGCCTCGACTCCGCCGACGCTGGTTACCGGATTTACCGGCGGATTCGTGCACAGCGACGATCTGCGCCACTCGGAAGCTCAACTCGCCGAACGTGGCGCGCGACTTAGAGCAGGATGGCGTGCCAGTTGCGCTCACCGTGCAGGTTGACAGCATCAAGAAGCACGGGAAGGACGATTCGGTGATTCCGGCCAATGTCGCCGAAGCGGTGAATTTCTATCAACCCGGCGGTATGGCGGGCAGCCGGATATCACGGCTGGCGACCCATCTCGCACCAGAATTCTGGGCAATTATCGCTTTTCTTATTCCCGCGAGTTGCCGCCTGTCGGGCTTATCCTTGGCGGGACCGGTTCCTCTTCAAGGGACATACGGCCATTGAATGCGACCCGCAGGTTTGGTTCCGATCAACGCTAGCGACTATACGTCCAAGTGGGTTGTCCGGATGGCCGACTATACACTCAGTACTGCCAGGGGCTCACGGCACTCGTAGGGTAATTAATGGCGTAAAGATTCCCTTGTGCAGATTGAGGCGTTCGCGCTTATGGCTACTTCTCCGACTCGTTCGAAGCGGGAAAAAGGGCTGAACATCCTCAACAATTGCGCCACCGCTCACTCTTCGAAGCACGGCCCGCCCCTGTGTCCGGTTGCGCGGTGACCTTGAATGATGTGGCTCATCCGGGTGTACTCCTTTTCCAGTGCTACCTTCTTCTCCGGGGTCAGCGTCGGATCTTCCAGCGCGGTAAGGATCTCGTCGAATTCTCCCTCCAGCCGCTCCAGCTCTTCGCAAAGCATAAGGGCCTCCCTTGGGTGTGGCGGCCGCACCGTGAGGATGAAGCGGCCGCCTTGTTTGCGACGAGCAGAGGCGCGGTCCTCTGCGCTCTCGTCACGCACCGGCCCGGGCCAGCAACTCTTTCTTGCCGAGGCCCAGGATCCCGTGCTTCTGACCGACCTTCTTGAACGCCTCGATTGCGAAGTCGAGGTGACGCTTGTCGTGCGCCGCCGACAGCTGCGTACGAATGCGAGCCTGTCCCTTCGGCACCACCGGGAAGAAAAAGCCCACGGCGTACACACCCTCGGCGAACAGGTCGCGCGCAAAGTCCTGTGCCAGCTTAGCGTCGTACAGCATCACCGGCACAATCGGGCTCTCGCCTTCCTTGATGTCGAAGCCGGCATCCTTGAGCAGCCCGCGCCAGTACTTCGCGTTCGACTCCAGCTTGTCGCGCCCTTCGGTGCTCCTGGTGACGAGTTCCATCACCTTGAGCGCGCCCGCGACGATCACTGGCGCCACCGAATTCGAGAACAGGAACGGACGCGCCCGTTGGCGGCACATCTCCACCAGCTCACGCCGTCCGCTAACGCAGCCGCCCGAAGCGCCGCCGAGCGCCTTGCCCAACGTTGTCGTGATGACGTCGATCTGACCGACGACGCCGCAGTGTTCGTGCGTGCCGCGACCTGTCTTCCCGATGAAACCCGTCGCATGCGAATCATCGAGGAACACCATCGCGTCATACTTCTCGGCAAGCTCGGCGATCTGGTCCATCTTGGCCAGATCGCCGTCCATCGAGAAGACGCCGTCGGTGATGATCATGCGCAAGCGCTTGTCCATGTGCTCCTGGAGCTTTTCTTCCAGGTGGCCCATGTCAGAGTGCTTGTAGGTGTCCTGCATGGCTTTGCACAGACGCATACCGTCCACAATCGAGGCATGCACCAGCCGGTCGGCGATCATCACGTCTTGTTCGGTCAGGCAGGCCTCGAAGAAGCCGGCGTTCGCGTCCATGCACGACGGGAATAGCAGCGTGTCTTCCGTCCCCAGGAATTCCGTCAGCCGGTTCTCCAACTCGCGATGGATGTCCTGCGTCCCACAGATAAAGCGCACCGACGACATGCCATAGCCACGGCTGTCGAGCCCGGCGTGCGCCGCCGCGATCACCTCCAGGTGGCTGGAGAGTCCCAGATAGTTGTTGGCGCAAATGTTGATGCACTTCTTCACCGTTGAGCCGACCGGAAATTCAACTTCAATCTCCGACCACTGCGGTGAGTGGATGTAGCGTTCTTCTTTGAACAGGCCCGAGCCCTTCATGGAGTCCAGCTCGGCTTGGTATCGGGTGCGCACTGAATTAATGAAGGCCATATGATTTGTCCTCGCAACCTCCGCCTAAGCGCCTACAGTTGCTTTCTGGAATCGCTCTATCAGTGCCACGATGCGCTGGACCGTATCGAACGCATCCGGGGTGGCGTCGGCGTCGGGAATCTGAATGTGGTACTTCTTCTCGAGGAAGCGCTTCAGCGACACCATCGAGAACGAATCCACGATGCCGCCGGAGATGAGCCGCGTGGTCTCGGTGATCTCGCGGTCGTCGCCTTCCTCCAGGTATTCCCGCACAATGTAATCGCGGACTACTTTGCTGATTTCATCCATACTTTGTCCTCTGCTCAGTCGTTCATGATGGTGGAAAGATCGCCCACAGGCTCGTTGAACTCTTTGCAACGCAGGACGCGACGCACGATCTTGCCGCTGCGCGTCTTGGGCAACGAATCGACGAATTCGATCTCCTGGGGCATGGCAAGCGGCGAGAGCCGTTTGCGGATGTGGTTCATGATCTCCAGTTCCAGATCATCGTTGGGGGTGTAGCCCTTCTTCAGGGTGACGAAAGCCTTGACCACTTCCATGTTCACTGGATCAGGCTTGGCCACGGCCGCCGATTCATGTACCGCCGGATGCTCCAGCAGCGCCGACTCAATTTCGAACGGGCCGACCAGGTGGCCGCCGGTGTTGATCACGTCGTCGTCGCGTCCCATGAACCAGTAGTAGCCGTCCTTATCGATCGAGCCGCGATCGCCGCACAGATACCAGCCATTCTTGAACTTCGCCTTGTATCCCGCTTCGTTGTTCCAGTAGCCGCGAATGAGCGACGGGAATCCGGGCCGCAGCCCGATCACGCCGGCAACACCGGGCTCGGTGATCGGCTCGAATGTTTTCGGGTTGAGCACCGTGGCCGTGATCCCGGGAAAGGGTCGGCCCATCGATCCGGGCTTGATGGGCATGCCGGGAAAATTCGTGATAACGATCGCACCGGTTTCGGTCTGCCAGAAGGTGTCGTGGAATGGTTTGCCGAACACGCGGTCAGACCAGATGACGGCTTCAGCATTCAGCGGCTCACCAATGCTGGCGAGATACCGCAGACATGACAGGTCATGCCGCTGGACGATCTCGTCGCCTTCCTTCATCAGCAGGCGGATCGCCGTGGGCGCCGAATACCACACGCTGACCTTGTGCTTCTCGATGAAGCCGTACCAACGCTCAGCGTTGAAACCCGAGTCGAGCACCACCTGGGTCGTGCCGTTCGACCACGGACCGATGATGCCGTACGAAGTGCCTGTCACCCAGCCAGGATCGGCGTTGCACCAGTAGATATCGTTGGGACGCAGGTCCAGCGCCCACTTCGATGTGAGGTACTGGCCGACGACGGAATAATGAACGTGCTGCGCTCCCTTCGGCTGACCCGTCGTGCCGGAGGTGTAGTGCAAAACCGACGGCGACTCGGCCGTGGTCGGATACACCGGAAAGTCCTCGACCCGAGGCAAACTCGCCAGGTCGAACGACAACTCGCGCTCCTGAAGCTTCTCGCCCGGCGCATCGACAATGATGATGTGCCGCAGCTTCGGCAGCCGATCGCGAATCTTGCGTACCTTGTGGACATGTTTCTTTTGCGTGAGGATGGCCGAGGTCCCGGCGTTTTCCAGCCGCACTAGTAACGATTCGTCGCCAAATGCCGAGAACAGCGGCTGCGCCACCACTCCCGTCTTCAAAATGCCGAGAAAGCCGATGTAGAGCTCGGGTATGCGGTCCATGAACAGGCACACCCTTTCGCCCACGTCGATGCCCAGGTCGCAGATGTAGCTGGCCATCGTGTTCGAAAGCACGCGCAGGTCATCGAAGGTGAACTGCTTCTGATTGCCCTGGTAGTCCTCCCAGTCGAGTGCGAGCTTGTCTGCCATGCCCAGCCGGCAGATGCGATCGCTGCACATCCAGCCAATGTTGATGCAAACACCTCTCTTGTACCCAAGCTCGCGCTCGGCGATCGACCACGAAAAATTGCTGGTGAGCTCCGAGTAGGAGGGAACTGCTACCTCTTCGCACACTGCGGAATGGCCCATATAGCCTCCGGTTGGTGAAGACTTCACAATTGCAAAACCACCATGGCTGCCACCAGCTTCCGTCCCGGCGCCACCGACAACGTAATCCGCCTGACGCCCAACTGCTCCGCTTTCTTTTGCAGCCGGTTGCGCAGGAGGATGGCGCCCTGGAAGCCTGGTCCGAACTTCGTCTCAACCTCGCGAAACGTTCCCAGGTCTTCCACTCCGCTGCCCAGCGCTTTCAAGGTCGCTTCTTTGGCGGCGAAGCACGCGGCAAACCGGCGCTCCCGTCGCCCTCCGCGGTTGCAATAGGTCAGTTCGGCCGGAGTGAACGCACCATCACTGCTTTGCCAGTCGCCGCGCGCGAGTTCGGCTTTGACGCGCGCAGGGTCAACGAAATCGACGCCCAACCCAAAAACCATGATTCCCTCGCGAGAATCGGGAGCAGAATTGCCGAAGAGCAGCGGGTTAGCGCACTGGGAGGCTTGGCCTTGAGTACAGAAATCCCCGCCTATGGTGAAGAGTCACTGCTAATGAAGGCGCGAAATGAGGTGCGGGGCTGCGCCGTGGGATCCACTTTGGGACCTTTTATGAAGCCGGTATGAAGGAGTCCCCGCCGCTTAAGGGTGACCGAACTTATGTGAATGCGTCGGTGATGGGAGTCACCAAGAGTGGTGATAGGCAGACTAGGCACATGAAGAATGGCACGTAGACCTCCGGGCGCAAGTAATCATGACGATGGGCCGAGTAAGCGTAGCGAGGTTCGTTGGCTGCAACCGCAACACATCGGAGTCGAAGGATTGCGCCAACAACGCTTCGTCTGAACGTAAAGCAGGTGACCCGGCGGCAAGACATACGGCAATTCCGGAACTATCCCACTTGGCTGGCTAACGCTAGGGCCTTATCGAAAGCGCCCCGGCACTAAGAATCTAGAGCGAGTAGCGAAACTGACCGGCCGGAGGGCAGACACGATCCCTCCGGCCTTTCTGCGCCTGTCGGAACCCGCCAATGTGATAGTTTAGTTACAAAGGGCTTCTCGAACCCAGGGCCAGAAAATCGTGTGCGGAATAGTCGGTTTCACGCATAAGAACGGATTGCCGCGCCCGGAGCGGATCGCGGAAGCAACAGCGACGCTGGTCCATCGCGGACCCGACCAACAGGGCACGTACCAGTCTGCGACCTGCTCGTTGGGCGCTACTCGCCTGGCAATTCTGGACTTACAATCCGGCGACCAACCCATCCGCTCCGCCGATGGCGATGCTGTCATCGTCTTCAACGGCGAAATTTACAACCATCTGGAGCTCCGGGCCGAACTGGAGAAGTCGGGGCACAAGTTTCGCACTCACTGCGATACGGAGACCGTCCTGCACGCGTTTCTTGAGTGGGACACCGGCTGCTTCCAGAAACTGCGCGGAATGTTTGCCATCGCCATCTGGACGGATTCCACTCGCCGCCTGGTGCTGGCCCGTGACCGCATCGGAATCAAGCCGCTTTACATCGCCCGCCGTGGCGATGAGCTGTACTTCGGTTCGGAGCTTAAGGCGATTCTGGCCCATCCCGAGATCGAGCGCCGCATCAGCCCCTGCGCGCTCGACTGCTATCTGGCGCTGAACTACATTCCCGCACCCTGGACGATGATCGAGGGCATCGAGAAGCTCACACCGGGCACATGGATGGAATGGCGCAATGGCGCAACGCGCAGCGAAACTTACTGGCAGTTGCCTGAGCCGCACGTCGAGCCACGCACCTTGGAATCGGCTTGCGAGGAACTGGACGCGCTGTTGCAGCAATCGGTGCGCGAGCACTTGATCTCTGACGTTCCGCTCAGCGTCTGGCTCAGCGGTGGGCTGGATTCCTCGACCATTCTTCACTACGCTTCGCAGGCATCTTCCTCGAAGGTAAAGACCTTCTCGATTTCCTTCCGTGGGCGCAGCTTCGACGAGAGCAGCTATATCCGGGACATGGTGCAGGAGTACGGCACCGAGCACGAGGAAATGGACCTGAATCCGGAGCAGGACCTGGAGGGTGCGATCCAGGAGTTCGCTTACTACTCGGACGAACCCAGCGCCGATGCCGGGGCGCTGCCGCTGTGGTTCCTGGCCAAGCTGAGCCGTACGCAGACGGAAGTCGCGCTGAGCGGCGAGGGAGCCGACGAGTTGTTTGGCGGATATGTGACCTATCGCGCCAACCGGATTGCGGCGAATGTGCGCCGGCTGCCTGCGCCCATGCTTCGCTTTGGCCAGCAGATGATGCAGCTATGGCCGGTGTCGGACGACAAGATCGGCCTCGAGTACAAGATCAAACGCATGCTGGCGGGTAGCCTGATGCCGGCCGACCGTAGCCACGTCTACTGGAACGGCACGTTCTCCGATTCCGAGAAGCGCCGGTTGGTTCCGGATGCCCTGCCGGGCGCACTGAATGCCATGCTGGGCGATTTGCGTACGCAGCTTGGCCGTAACGGCAACGCCCGCGACCTGAACGCCTATCTCTGGTTCGACCAGAAGTACTATCTGGCCGACGACATTCTGGTGAAGTCGGACCGCATCAGCATGGCACATTCGCTCGAGGTCCGGCCGCCGTTCCTCGACCACCGCATCGTGGAGTTTGCGAATCGCATTCCGGCATGGCTGAAGATTGACGGGTCGCGTCAGAAATTCGTGCTGCAGCATCTGATGCAAGGCAAGCTACCGCCATCGGTGTTGCGGCGGCCGAAAATTGGTTTTGACATTCCAGCCCATGATTGGCTGCGCGGGCCACTGCGCCCACTGCTCGTCGAGACCTTGCGTTCGGGCACGGCCGAGCACCCGGAGATCTTCCGCGCAGAGGTCGTTGAGGGCCATCTGCAAGATCATTTGGAAAGGCGAGTCAATATTGGCTATCACCTATGGGGATTGATGGTTCTGTTGTTGTGGATGAAAAAGTGGAACGTTGGGGCGCCGAACCCCGCCTCAGCCATGCAGTGGGTATCCGCCCCCGCAGTTGGAGCGTATATCTAGCACTGCTGCTGATCGCCGCTTCGGTCTACCTGATCGGGACCATCTCTCCGCCTTCGCTGTCAGACGACGTCGATTCGGTCCAGGCGCAGATCGCCCGCAATATGCTGACGACGGGAGACTACGTCTCCGCGCGTCTTGACGGCATCCCCTACCTCGAAAAGCCGCCGCTGATCTACTGGATGATGGCCGGCTCCTACAAGATATTCGGCGTGCATGATTGGGCGGCGCGCCTCCCTGTGTCGTTGTTCTGCATAGGCCTTGTCCTGCTGACCGCGGCCTTCGGCGGATGGGCCTTTGACCGAAAGATTGGCTTCTACGCGGGGCTGGTTATGGCCACCTGCGTCGGCCTATATCTGTTCACGCGCGTCGTCATCCCGGACGTTATACTCACGTTCACGATCACGCTCGCGATGTGGGCGCTGCTGCGCGTCACCGACGAATCGGAGGAACACCCGCGCCTGTGGGCGTTCATTCTCGCTGCCAGCCTCGGAACCGGCTTGTTGTTGAAGAGCCTGATTGGGGTTGTTTTTCCCCTGGGCGCCGCCCTGATCTACTTGTTCCTCACGAAGCAGCTCTTTTCGCGCCGGACGTGGAAGCGACTGCATCCCTTCACCGGTTTAGGCGTTATTTTGCTGATTGCGGTTCCGTGGCATGTGCTGGCCACGCTGCGCAATCCGCCATATTGGTCCTGGTCAATGCACAGCGGCCCGGGCGAATATCACGGCTTTCTGTGGTTCTTCTTCATCAACGAACAACTGCTGCGCTTCCTGAATCTGCGCTATCCGCGCGACTATAACACCGTCCCGGTCGTCTACTTCTGGCTTTTCCATCTGGTATGGCTGTTTCCGTGGAGCGTGTACTTTCCGGCTGTCGCGAAGCTGTCGTTCCGCCCTGTTGATCGGGCGGGACGCGCGCGCCTGCTGGGCTTGTGCTGGATTGGCGTGATTCTGGTTTTCTTCACCTTCTCCACCACGCAGGAGTACTACTCGATGCCGGCTTATCCGGCCATGGCGCTTTTGCTGGGCTGCGTGATGGCCGCCGAAGGCAAGTGGATTCGTCGCGGTACCGCGATGCTGAGTGTGGCGGCTGCATGCTGTGCGGCAGCCACCATCACCATCCTCGTTTTGGACCGCAACGTGCCCACGCCGGGCGACATCTTCAACGCGCTGACCTCGCATCCCTCCGCGTACACCCTGTCGCTCGGACACATGGAAGACCTCACGCTACAGTCGTTCGCGTATCTGCGCGCGCCGTTGTTGCTGGCGGCCATCGCCTTCGTGATCGGCGCGGTGGGCACGTTTCGCGCCGCTCCGAAACGTGCGTTCCTTTGCGCAACGCTGATGATGGTAGTCTTCTATCAGGCGGCGCGCGTCGCGCTGATCGTATTCGATCCATACTTGTCGTCGCGACCGCTGGCCGAAGCGATCCTGCGATCGCCTGAAGGCAAGCTGATTGTCGACAAACACTACTACGCATATTCGTCCGTTTTTTTCTATACCGACAAGCCAGCTCTGCTCCTGAACGGCCGCATTTTGAATCTGTCGTACGGTTCCTATGCGCCGGGTGCGCCTAACGTCTTCATCGACGACCCACAACTAAAGGAACTCTGGTCTACTCCTGAGCGATATTACCTGGTGGCAGGCCACGCGGCGCTGCCGCGCTTGGAAGGTGCCGTGGGGCGAGAGAGGCTGAACGTCGTGGCCGAAAGCGGAGGCAAGTACGTATTCACGAATAAACCGCTGCCCAACTCGACTCTGCTTCCCGACCATGTGCGCGGCCAACTTACGACGGAGCCCCATTCAATGCGTCCATTTGACGTTGAGCTGGGCACCCCCGCGCTCGCTTCGCTGATTTCGTCGGGCGTGTAACCCTGGGCCGGGGACAATTGATGAGCAACTGGAAACGCGGGCGTCGGCCCGCGTTTTACATTGGGCTGGACAGGCGTGGGTGCGTGGGTGCCCCAGGTTCGCGTGCCCGGTTTTGGAACGCTAACCTGGGCCCTACGCTGTAATTCTCCGTTTGTCAGAACTGGAATAATCGTCATTCGACTCCGCCTCGGTCCGGCAGTTACACTAATCCAATTCCTGCCAGGTGAGGAGCGGGCACCGACATGCCGCTGATCGAAGCATTGCTCTTGCTTCTGGTGTTGTCGCGAGTGCTCGGCGAAATCGCGGGGCGCTTCGGGCAGCCTGTGATGATCGGCGAGATTCTCGCTGGAATTATCCTTGGGCCCTCCGTTCTTAACTACGTTCAGTTCACCACCGAGATCAAGGCCATCGCCAACCTGGGCGTACTGCTGCTGGTGTTCATCGCTGGCATGGACATGGACGTCGATGCTCTCTGGAGCTCCGTCCGCGGACGAGGGGCGTGGGTCAGTGCCGCCGCTTTCGTAGTTCCGTTGCTGTTCGGCATCGGACTCGGCATCGCCTTTGGCATGACGCAAACTCGTACCATCTTCATCGGACTATGTATCGCCATCACCGCGCTTCCTGTCAGTGTGCGCATCCTGATGGACCTGGGGAAGCTGCAGACCGAAGTTGGCCAGAAGATCGTTTCCGCCGCGGTCGCCAACGATGTAGTGTCGTTGCTGGTGCTGGGCATCATTCTCGATGTCAAGGGCAGCGGAGGTACCCGGGAGGCATTTTTCAACTCGGTAGGATTGGCGCTGGTCAAGGCGCTGGTCCTCATGAGCGTGGTCTTTCTGGCGGCCAGACTCGCGAAGCGCTATTCCCTCGGACGCTTCCTGTATTCCCGCCGAGGAATCGAGCGATTTTTCGGCAAGCTGAAAGGCAGCGAAACCCTTTTTGCAGTCGTGCTTGTGTTTGTGATCGCCTTCGCCAGCTTCTCCGAATTTCTCGGGCTCGATTTCGTGGTCGGCGCTTTCTTCGGATCGATGCTGCTGAGCCATAATTTGCTGGGCAAGGCCAATTTTGAAGAAATCAGGAAGACGGCTTCGAACGTCACCATGGGCTTTCTGGGGCCGATCTTCTTTGCGGCAATTGGTTTGGAGTTCCAGGCTGCGAGCTTGCGCGATTGGGGCCTGGTGACGGTCGTGCTCGCCGCTTCCTTCGCCGGCAAGATATTGGGCGGCTACATGGGCGGCCGCTTGGCACGGATGGGCAGCGAGGAGAGTTGGGCCCTCGGCATCGGTCTGAATGGCCGCGGCGTGATGGAACTGGTCATCGCCGATATCGCCCTTGCGAACGGCTTCATCGGGCAGGAACTATTCACCATGCTCATCCTGATGGCGGTCGTCACCACCCTGGCCACGCCATCGCTGTTGAAGTGGGCCTATAGCCGGATACCGGAAACGGTGCCGCGGAGGGAGCCGGAAGGGGCTGTCGCTTGAACGCTTCAGCCGATTGTGAAATGCCATGAGCCGCCGGGCAGATAGACTGGCACAAGGCAGAATCGGCACGCGACAACCGGCCGCAACTTCTGCTGGGTTCACACACTCCAATCACACATGCCGACCCAAGCCGAAAAAGGAAATCTCTTCCGCTCGCTGCATTATCGCGACGACGCCTTCATCATTCCCAATCCCTGGGACATAGGCACGGCCCGAATCCTCTCGTACTTAGGTTTTGAGGCGCTGGCCACAACCAGCATGGGACTGGCGTTCTCGCTCGGCAAGCTCGACAACACGTTGAATCGGGAACGGGTCATTGAGCACGTCGCGGCGATTGCGGCGGCTACTGACATTCCCGTCAGCGCCGATCTGGAGAATGGATTTGGCGACGATCCCGAGACCGCGGCAGAGACGATCCGCCTGGCCGCGGCTGCGGGCGCGGTGGGGGGCTCGATTGAGGATGCGACTGAGCGATCCGACGATCCGATTTATGACCTGGAGTTCGCGGCCGAGAGAGTTCGCGCTGCCGTGGAAGCGGCGCGTTCGCTACCTTTCACCTTCACACTCACCGCGCGAGCGGAGAACTACTTGCACGGCCGGCCCAACCTTCGCGACACCATCTCACGCCTGCAGGTCTATCAGGATGCCGGTGCGGACGTTCTCTACGCTCCCGGGCTGAGCACGAAAGAAGATATCGCCGAAGTGGTGCGCTCCGTCGACCGGCCGGTGAACGTGGTGATGGGACTGCGCGGCGTGCAGTTGGGCGTAACCGAACTGTCGCAGATGGGCGTGAAACGCGTCAGTGTCGGCAGCTCTTTGGCTCGTGCGGCCCTGGGAGCTTTTCTGCGCGGCGCGAGAGAGATGCGCGAGAAAGGCACCTTCGATTTCGCGAAGGATGCAGCCGGCACGCAGGAGATCAGTGCGATGCTGGAGTCATAGCGGCTACTGTGCCGCGGATCCGGCACTCACACCTTTCGCGATCCTCTCGCTGACCAGTCGCGCCGCTTTGACCGCGCTTACAACTTTGCCCGAAAAGATGTGAATCTCTCCCGGTGCGGTCTCCTGCACGTACAGCGTCCGTCGGTCCTGCGCGGGATTATTCTCGACCACGCGAATGGTGAAGCGCGATCCCAGATACTCGGCGTCGATCGACGCCGGCACGGCGAGCGCCGCGTCTTTGCGCGTGGCGTCGTGCCGTGTCCACGAGATCGGCTCAAAACACGGCCCATTTAACAGAGCGCGATATTGTTCTGGGACCGGCTCCTCGGGATCGGTCGTGGTCCAGTGATTGGAGTGCTTCGCCGAGCCCCACATCGACAGCTCGGAGCTGCCATAAGCATCGAAAGCCGTGAACGGCCCATCGACAACAACCAGCGAGATGCCTCGCAACTGCCGCGGCAGGCGAATGAGAATCTTCTCCGCCACCTGATACTTCACGGATTGGAACAGCCCGCGCGATGGGCCGAGGCCATAGGTCGCCCAGACTACAAAGTCATATTCAGGCCGCATCGCCGGCGTGAACTCCTGTTGGTGAAAGTGAACGCCCACCGACCAGATCTGCTTCGTCAGCTCATCGCGCAGAATTTCCGGATCATAGATCTGTTCTTCGACCTGGTAGCATTTGTCGATGAAGCCGAAGTTCATCCACTCCGGCCGGCATGGCCTTAGGGGGATGTTGTACTCGGTCATAACGCGCTCGAAAAGCTCAGGCGGTGTCTGTGAGCCTTCATGCGGGATGGCATAGTAATGGCGGTTGTTGCCCACGATGGCCGGCGCAAAGCTCTGCAGAAATTCCGCCCGCGCACCCATCGTTTCCTCGATCGTCTCCGGGCTGCGCGGATAGTGATATCCGGAGTGAATGCGAAATTGGTTGATGCCTGAGGCGGCATTTAGAATGCCGAGCGGATCGAAGAGATGTACGTTGTGCCCCTGCTCAGCCAAACGGATGGCCGTGGTAGCGCCGTAGATGCCCGCGCCGGCGATAGCGATTTTCAGCTTATCTTGCATCATGCTTTGTCGCGAAGTTTCAAGTTTCAAGTTTCGAGTTGACGCCGTACTCGAAACTTGAAACTTGAAACTTGAAACTGCTACTTCCCCAGCGGCGTGTTCGCGGGATTCACCGGCACCAGCATTCCATCGCGAATGTAGTACTCGTATCCCCGCCAGCGAATCACGTTGCGCCCGAAGCTGGCGACCCAAATGACGAACGCCACCGCGTCCCACAGCGGAATCAGCACCATCTTCGGCCAAAGGCCCTTCTGCTTCATCCCGTGGACTCCGATGAGCCAGGTCAGAATGATCCGCAACACCAGGTAGCCGCCGAGATAACCCGCTGCCAGCGGCCACGTAGGATGTACCGCAACCGCGATCAGCGCCCAAATCAGCCCCCAGGTGAAGATCAGCCCGCGATGACCCTGCCGGCGAACCAGTCGCATTACGGTCATCCAACGCACTCGTTTATGGAATAGGTCGTTGAGCGACTTGAAATCGGCCACGGTCTTGACGACATACGGCAACAGCTTGACCTCGCAGCCCTGCGCGGCCACCATGCGGCCCACATTCAGGTCGTCGGCTGGACGGTTCTCCAGCACCTCATATCCGCCAAAACCGGCAATGCGCTGCTTCGTGGTTAGAATCGATTGTCCGAACATGAACTTCACGCCATCGAGTTGCCACGCGACCAGAATGCCGGCGAAGAAATCGGAGATCATGCCGATCGATTGCAGTTCCTGCACAAAGCTGGTCTCCTCCGTCGAGACATATAACGTGGCTGCCCCCCCAACCTTCGGATCACGAAACGCATGCGCGACGGCTCGCAGGTAATCCGGGCCGACACGAATATCGCCATCTGTGATCGACAGGATGTCGTATTTCGCTTCGCTCACCAGCCGCGTCAGCCGCCCCACCTTGTCGTTAATTGCATTGCGTCCGGAACCGAAGATCAGCCGAATCTTGCGCTCGGGGAAATCGGCGGCCAGCTTTTCCAGCACCGGCAGCGCGGGATCGTCAGGATCAACGCAAAAGATAATCTCGTACTCGGGATAGTCCTGCCGGCAAAAGCTGGCGTAATTCTCGTAGGCGTCGTCATCGAGCCCGCGGATGGGTTTGAGGCAACTGATGGGAGGGAAGAAGTCGTTGTTCGGCGGGTTCTCGCGCCAGGCCACGCGGAAGTACCGCGCTGCGCTATAGATCGCGAGCACGTAGTAAATGCCGGGAATCGCGGCGACGGCGAGGACGATGTAGGCCGCAACGCTCAACGGTTATGCTCTCGGCGGATGTAGCGAAGCTGCTTCACTGGCGACCATACTGGGGCGGCAAATGCGAGACTCAGAACCGCAACTTATTGGAAAGCGAAATTTAATCTAACATACGAGAAATGCGCGGTCGAGGAGGCAGCGGCAGTTAGCAAATTAGCAATACGCGCTTGGTCGAAGGGAGTTCCGGAGTTTTGGTTCCGAGATTCCGCACTTGCGCTTTTCTTCGTGCCTTCCAGACTATTGTAGCGAATTGCTAAGGTTCAGCCTCGGCTTTGAAAGGGCACGGCTTCAGCCATGCCGTGCACGTGCAGCAAAATCAATGCGGGCTCTAGCCCTGAGAACGATCAGCAGCTTGTTCAGAGTTTCCCTAAGCGATAAATGCTAAGTGCTGCTCGTGAAACTTGAAACCGGAAACTCAAAACTGACTTATGCGCGTGACGGTCACTGGAGGTACAGGTTTTCTGGGCGGCTTCCTGGTTCGCGACCTGCTCGCCAAGGGTGTGCTTGTTCGCGTTCTGGCGCGACCGTCACCACGTGCCGAACAACTTCACACAGCAGGCGCCGAGATCATTCCAGGTGCGGTCAACCGTGCCGATTCGGTTGCCGCTGCGGTATCGGGCTCCGATATCGTTTATCACCTGGCCGCGCGGGTTGGAGCCGCACCACGCCGACGTTACTTCGACACGAATGTTGCGGGCACTGAGCGCATCCTCACCGCCTGTTCCCAATGCCAGGTTAAGCAGTTCGTATATCTCAGCTCGCTTGCGGTTTACGGCCCGGTTGAAGAAGGCGAGCGCATTGACGAGTACACGCCGCTGGACAAGAACGCCCATCTCCGCGATTCCTATTCCGAATCGAAGATTGTGGCCGAGCGCCTGGTCAATGCGTACGCCCAGCAGACCGGGCTATCGACCACGATCGTCCGGTCGGGGATTGTCTTCGGACCAGGCAGGCCCCTGCCCATCGGGATCTTCGCCTTCCGGCTTGGCAGTACCAACATCGTCTTCGGTAAACCGGAGTATTGCTTTCCGCTAAACTATGTCGAGAACCTCGTCGATGCGATGCAGGCGGCAGCGAGTGGAGCAGGGTTGCGGGAGTACAACGTGCTCGACGAGGATGACCTCACCCTTGGGCGCTACCATGCGGTGAAGAGCGCTGCGGATGGTTCCACGACGCGCTTCTGCTCGGGCTGGATGCTCTATCTGGGATCGCCCATCATCGAGGCGCTGCGTCCTATCGTTCCCATGGGCGACATTCGATTTTCGCAGCATCAATTGCGCCGCGCGCTACAGGACCGCTGGTACGATACGCAGCGCATCCGTAAAGAGACCGGCTGGCGACCGCGCGTGTTGCTGGAGGATGCAATCCAGCGCACATTACAGTCATGAGTGACAATCCATACCATCTCGAGCGCTTCGTGGCGGCGCAGGCGCCGGTGTGGGATGAAGTTGTCACAGAACTTCGGCGGGGCGCCAAAAATAGCCACTGGATGTGGTTCATATTCCCGCAGATCAAGGGGCTGGGCCACAGCTACACCGCGCAGCAATACGCGATTTCAGCACGCGCCGAGGCCGAGGCCTATCTGCGGCACCCGGTCCTCGGCCCGCGCCTGCGCGAAGCCACGCAATTGGTGCTCAACGTGGAGGGCCGCTCGCTGCATCAGATCTTCGGCAGCCCGGACGACCTGAAGTTCTGTTCGTCGATGACCCTGTTCGCCCACGCCACGGCGGACAACCAGCTTTTCCTGGACGCCTTGAAGAAGTATTGCGGCGGGCGGTTCGATCCGTTCACCCTGCAGCGGCTCTGACTCAGATTTGCGGCATTTGGGATAATGGCTCAGTGACCGAGCGTCTCTATTACACCGACTCTTTCCTGCACGAGTTCGAAGCTCGCGTGTTGTCCGTCGCCGTCACGTCGGAACGCGCGGCGATCACTCTGGATCGCTCGGCTTTTTATCCCGCCAGCGGCGGCCAGAACTTTGATACAGGCTGGCTGAAACCTTTGGGAGAGGCGGACGGCGTCCCGGTGAAGGTCATCGAAGTGGCCGAAGATGAACAGACCGGCAATGTGGTGCACTTCCTCGAAAACACCTTGAGCGGCCTGCAAGCAGGGTCCACAGTCCGCGGAATCGTCGACGTGGAGCGCCGCCGCGACCACATGCAACAACACTCCGGTCAGCACGTGTTGTCGGCGGCCTTCGAGAAGCTTTTCAAACTCGAAACCGTGTCCTTCCACATGGGCGAGGAGAGCTGCACCATCGACCTTGCCACGCTCTCCATCAAGCCGGAGCAAATGAGAGCGGCCGAGCGGCTGGCCAATGAGGTCGTGGCCAACGATCACGCCGTCGAGATTCGCTTCGTAACTCTCGACGAAGCCCGCACCATGGGCGTGCGCAAGATTCCCGCCGTCGAACGCGAGAAGTTGCGCCTCATCGACATTCGCGACTTCGACTTGAACGCCTGCGGCGGTACGCATGTGTACAGTACGGGACAGATCGGCGTTATCCTGCTGCGCAAGACGGAGAAAGTGCGACAAGGGACGCGAGTGGAGTTCGTTTGCGGCTTAAGGGCGGTCTCGACGGCACGGCGCGATTTCGAATCACTCACCGAAGCCGCCGCGCTGTTCTCGACCCAGATTTACGAAGTGCCGCAGCAAGTCCGCAAATGGCAGGAGGAAATGAAAGCCGCGCAAAAGGCGCAGCACCGGCTGCTGGAGGAGGTCGCCGAGCTGCAAGCGGAGCGCCTGCTGCAAGCCGCCGAGACGAGGTCGGGTCAAAAGCTTGTAGTGGAGTACTTTCCCGAACGTGGTCTCGCATTCCTGAAGATGCTGGCGCAGAAACTCACACACTCCGGCCACGTCAGCGCTCTGCTGGCTTGCGGAGGAGCGCAGCCGTCCCTGGTGTTCGCGCAGACGCCCGGCTCGAGCACCGACATGGGTGCGCTGATGAAAGAGACGGTGCAGTCGTTGGGCACGCGCGGCGGCGGTACGCGCGATATGGCGCAGGGGGGCGCACCCGATGGAGAACGGGCCGCGCGGGCGATACGGGAAGCGGCGAGCGCCATAGGATGAGGCAGTGGTCAGTGGCTAGTGGCCAGTGGCCAGTTCGACTCAAGCAGCTTCGATGGAGGGATACGGTTTGTTGCATTTTCTGGCCACTGGCTACTGACTTTGGACCAACGTCTCATTCTCGTCACCTTGCTGATCCGCCTGGGCGTGGCCGCGGCGATCAGCAGCGTGCTGGTGCGCGCACGACGCTTTCGCGTGCTGCTCTTCCGCGAAGAGCGCACGCTTCGCGAGAAGCTGGAGATCGTGTACATTGTTGGCACGCCGATCGCCTTGGGCGTACTCGTACGCGGCTGGGTGCACAACTTCTTGGCCGCCGATATCGCCTTCGTCGGCGCAATCCTCATGGGCGTCATTGGTGGCCGGCTGGTCGGCGCTGCCGGCGGACTGCTGGTCGCGTTGCCGTCGCTGCTATTGGGCGAATGGCTCGCTCTGCCGATGTACATCTTCGCGGGCACGTGCGCGGGCTTTCTGCGCCACATCGCGCCGGAGCGCGAGGCCATCTGGTCGTTCTCGCCGCTGTTCGATCTCAGCATCTATCACTGGATCCGGCGCAGTATTCGAAAGTCATTCATCGATTGGCAAACCTCTTTTTTCTTCCTCATCCTTGGCCTCGAGTTCATTCACATTCAGCTTCACCAGACGTTTCCGCGACGCATGTTCGCGCTCTATTCGCCGAACGCGTGGGTGAAGCTCGCCATTTACGCAGGCACGGTGATGGCGGTAGCCATCGCACTGAAAGTGCTGAACAACGTGCGCATTGAGATGAAGCTGGAGCAGCAGGAACGATTGCTGTTGCAGGCGCGGATGGAGGCGCTGCAGAGCCAGATCAATCCGCACTTCCTGTTTAACACGTTGAATTCCATCTCGTCGCTGGTGCGCGCCGATCCGGATTCGGCGCGGTTGATGATCGTCAAGCTGGGCAACATTCTGCGACGCCTGTTGCGCAAGGGCGATTCATTCGTCCCATTGCGCGAAGAGTTCGACTTCCTGGACGACTATCTCGACATCGAAGTCGCGCGATTCGGGCATGACAAACTCAGAGTGGTGAAGGAGCTGGAGACTGAGTCACTGGAGTTGCTAGTGCCCAGCATGATCCTGCAGCCGCTGGTGGAGAACGCTGTGAAGCACGGCTTCTCGTCGCGAGTCGAGGGTGGCAGCATCTATCTCCGCAGCCGCAGCGACGGCCACCGATTGACGATCGAGGTAGAAGATGACGGGGTCGGCATGCCGCTGTCCGGCGCAAGTGCGTCGTCCGGTACCGGCATCGGAATGCTGAATGTTACCGAGCGCCTGCAGGTGGTGTACGGCGACGCAGCCGAGTTGAGTGTAACCAGCGAGCGCAACCGCGGCACGCTGGTGCGCCTGGTGTTGCCGGTCTTGCAGGCCGAGGAGATGGGCGGCTCGGTCGTCGGCGCGATTTACGAGGAGCGCGGCAGCCGAAGCGGCTGAGGTACAGCGGGCCTGCAGTGAAAGGGCGCAGCTTTAGCTGCGCCGATAACAAACCTCCTTTTTGTGATGTCATCCCGACCGAGGGCTTCAGCCCGAGTGGAGGGACCTGCTTTTCGCCACAAGCAGCCATGACAGTTCGAAAAAACAGCAGGTTCCTTCGGCTCCGCGCCCGCCGCCCGATTCGTCCGCCGCCGTGGACTAATCGGAAAAAACATCGCGGGCGCTCCGCTCCGGATGACAATCGGAAATAGAACCTTGAAACGCAGACCTAAAGACCTACCTACCCTACCGCGGCTTCGGAGCGCTCCAGCACCGCACGATAATGCCTCTCATACATCGGAATGATCTTGCTGGCGCAGAAACGGGCCTGCGCGCGGGTGCGGGCCTCTTCGCCCATTCGCTTTAACCGCGCCTCGTCGGAGAGAATCTCGATCGCGTACTTCGCCATCGTATCCACGTCGCCGACCTTCGCCAGAAATCCCGTCTCGCCGTGGTCAATGACTTCGGGTACGCCACCAGCATTGGTGGCAATCGGCACCACTTCGCACGCCATCGCCTCCAGCGCGGCCAGCCCGAAGGATTCCAGTTCACTGGGCAGGAGCATCACGTCGGCGACGCCCAGCTTCTCGTGAATGCGGTCCTGCTTGCCGAGAAAATCTACTTGGTTGTGAATCCCTTTGTTTACCGCCAGCCACTCGGCGCGCGAGCGCTCCGGGCCGTCGCCAATCATCAGCAGCCGCGACCGGACCTCCTTCTGCACGCGACAAAAAATCTCGATCACGTCCTGCACCCGCTTGACGGGCCGGAAGTTCGACAGGTGCACCAGTATCTTCTCATCGGGCAGAGCGTATTCGGAGCGGCGCGCCACCACCTCGGGTGTCCGCTCGTAGAGATCGCAGTTGACGAAGTTGGGAATCACCTCGATCGGGGTCTGCACGTCGAAAACTTCGATGGTCCGCTGCTTCAGATAATTCGAGATCGAGGTTACGCCATTGCTCTGATTGATGGAGAAGCGCGTGATCGGCAGATACGACGGATCGGCGCCCACCAGAGTGATGTCGGTGCCGTGCAGCGTGGTGACGTACGGCAGATGGCGGTGCTCGCGGGTGCGATCACAACTGAGCATTTGCCGCGCCAGCATGGCGCTAACCGAGTGCGGGATGGCGTAGTGTACATGCAGCAGGTCGAGCTCGTAAATCTCGGCCACTTCGGCCATGCGCGTGGCCAGCGCCAGGTCGTATGGCGGGTATTCGAATAAGGGATAACGCGACACTTCCACTTCGTGATAATGAATGTTCGCCTGCGGCCCGGTGAGGCGGATGGGCTGCGAATACGAAATGAAGTGAACTTGATGGCCGCGCTGCGCCAGCTCAAGTCCCAACTCGGTGGCCACCACGCCGCTGCCGCCGTACGTCGGATAACAGGTTATTCCTATTCGCATCATCACAAGCTTAAGTTTGCTGTTGTTCTACATCTGATGAGATAGCACCCATTCAGGAACCAATGATCTTCGTGGCTGGCCATTTCGCTGCGTCTGGCTACCAGAAAACGCAACTCTCGGGTTGCATCGGGCGTCTGAATTTGAGACGTTGGATATCGCCTTATGAAATCGTTGCTTTGTCTCGCAATTCTGGCGCTCGTCTTATGTGGCGCGAGCCGATCGCTGATTCCCGCAATCGCTCCCTTACGCGTGCTGCCCGTTGGCCCGCCCGAGCGCCAGCAAGCTGACCCCGCTCAGCAACAGGGAAATGCCGCCAGCGCGACCAAGGACAACAGCGGCACCACCGGCGACCAGATCACCAAGCCCGCCGCCGCAAAAGGCCCGGCTCTGATCGGCTGTCTCTCCGGCCCGGACAAAAACGGCAAGTACACGCTGCGCAGCATGAACCATCGCGACGGAGTCGAAATCCTCGGCCCCCACGATCTAAAGAAAGATTCCGGAACCAAAGTGAAGCTCACCGGACAATGGCTGACACCAGAAAAGATTCCCGCTAACGCGACAGCTACCTCGGCCAAGACCACAACCTCGCAGGAAAACGGCAAAACCAAAACACTAGAGATGCTCCGCTTCCAGGTCACTGATGTGGAGGTGATGGCGAAAACCTGCAGCGCGCCCGCCGAGGTCACCCCGCAAAGCAAGAACAAGAAGCCCAAGCCGACGATTTACAATGCTCCGCCCGCAAACGACGATTCCAAGTAATTGTTGAATGACATCAAAACAGCTTCTTCGAGTCCAGCAGGATCGTCACCGGCCCGCTGTTGACCAGTTCGACGTCCATCATTGCCTGAAAGCGGCCGGTTTCGCAGCGCAGGCCCAGGCTGCGCATGCGCTCGACAAAATACTCGTACAGCTCCCGCGCGCGCTCAGGCCGGGCCGCAGCATCGAACGACGGCCGCTTGCCCCGGCGTACATCGCCGAAAAGTGTGAATTGCGAGACCGCCAGCACCGCACCGCCTATGTCGATCACACTCAGGTTCATCTTGCCGGCGTCGTCCTCAAATATTCTTAGGCCGGCAATTTTCTCGGCGAGATAATCAGCGTCATTTTCAGCATCTTCGTGCGCCACTCCCAGCAGTACCAGCAGGCCGAGCGCGATTTCGCCTGTACTTTTGCCCTCTACTTTGACGGATGCCCGGCTCACGCGCTGCACGACCGCTCGCATGAAAGGGTTGTATCACAAGCAGCTGTGCTCTTAGCGTTAGCAATCTTTCCGTGCCTGTTATGGGAAAATCCCAAAATAGCGCGTTGCCCAGCCGGGGGGTTGACAACCTAGATTCCCCGTAGCAGAATCTCATTGGTAGGCGAACAAAAAGCGAATATACATCGGCCCTGCGCGTCGCTCTCCTGAGGTTCTTATGTCTTCGGTTGCCGTCAGCCCCGCTGTTCATAATATCTTTCCCAAAGATTCTGCTCGCAACCTTCGCGCACGCATCGAGTCTTCGTTGGGCGAGCAACTCTCTTCCACCCTGCTACTGCGGGAGCGCACTGCCCCCTTGACCGTTCCTTTCGGAATTGCTGCTCTGGATGCGTTGACCGGTGGCCTGCCGCACGGTGCCCTCACTGAGATTGCCGGACCGGCTTCCTCGGGCCGCACCGGTGTAATGCTCGCGGCGCTTGCCGCGGCCACTTGCCAGCAGATATGCGCGCTGGTCGATGCCAGCGACAGCTTCGATCCCGCTTCCGCGGCCGCTGCCGGAGTCGATCTGGAGCGGCTGTTGTGGGTGCGTTGCAGTAGAGGAGCAACTTCTCAGGCGAGGAAGAAGCCAGCACAGAGTGGCTTCTCCAAATCAGGGCTTCCACGAAGCGCCGGCTTTGCCTTTGGCGGCGCTTTGGAACAGGTTTTGAAAGTCACCGATCTGCTTTTACAAGCAGGCGGTTTCGGTATGGTCGTGCTCGATCTCGGCGACATTCCGGTAGAGAGCGCGCGCCGCGTGCCGCTGACTTCCTGGTTTCGTTTTCGCCGCACCGTAGAGCCCACGTCAACCGTGCTGCTGCTGATTGAACAGGAGCCCTGCGCGAAGACCTGTGCATCGCTGGTGCTACGAATGCAAGCGGAGGCGGTATGCGCATCAGATTCATCGCGGGACCCTGCAATCTCGGCATGTAGGATCGGGCCCGGCAATCTCCCCCAAGTTCCAAAAACCAACATTGTCAGTCACGCAGACTTGCTGCGCGGCCTGCGTTTTCGCGCCGAGGTGGTGCGCTTCTGGTCGCAGCGCAAGCCGCCGCAATCGGCAGGCGCCCGGGTTGAACTTCGCGCCGCATTATGAGTCTGTGTCCCCATGTTCGCCTGCATCTACATCCCCGATTTCCCTGTGGAAGCCACCGTTCGCGCCGAGCTGCTGCTTCGCGAGCGTGCCGTTGCCGTTCTGGAAGGTAAGCCTCCGCTCACGCGCGTGATTGCCCTCAACGAAAAAGCCCGCCTGCTGGGAATGGAAACCGGCATGACCAAGCTGCAGGCTGCTGTTTTCGCCGAAACGCCGGCTCCCGATTTGGCGAACTCCGCTGTCCCACAATGTCGTACTATCTCTTCGCCGCGGCTGGCCTTGCTACGGCAGCGCTCGCGGGAGCAGGAGCACGCCGCGCACGCCGCGCTGCTCGATGTCGCACACTCTTTTACGCCGCGGGTAGAAGATGCTGCTGCCGACACGCTGCTGCTTGATCTTGCGGGTATGGAGCGGCTGTATGGCACGCCGGCCAAAATGGGTAGCGAACTGCAATCGCGTGTAGCCGCGGTCGGCATGGAGAGCAATGTTGCTCTGGCGGCGAACCCTGACGCCGCCATGCATGCCGCCCGCGGTTTTGACGGGATTACGGTCATTCCGGCCGGCAACGAGGCCCAGCGATTAGGCGTGCTGCCCGTCCAAGTGCTGCTGGATGCCTTCGAGATTTCCTCGCCAACCGCGGGCCTCGGGGAGTCCACCGGGCGTGAGCGCGATAAGTTTCGCGGACAGATGCTCGATACGCTGGAGCGCTGGGGAGTCCGCGATTTTCGCACCTTGGCGCTGTTGCCGGAGCACGCCTTGGTCTCGCGTCTCGGCCAGGCCGGCGCACAGTTGCGGCGCCTGGCCCGTGGTGAGGGCACGCGCACGCTGAACTTGTGCGAACCGGCCCAGCAATTCCAGGAAGCGATGGAATTGGAATCTCCCGTTGAAAATATCGAGTCTCTGTCGTTTGTTTTGAACCGCCTGTTAGAGCAATTGTGCGCACGGTTGGAAGCTCGGGCCCTGGCCGCACAAGAGTTGCGATTGCGCTTGCAGTTGGAGCGACGGATCGCCGATGAACAAACCACAACCATAAAGGAACTGAACGGCCCGGCCTATGAGTCCCACAATGTGATACATAAGCCGGAAATCGAGCGCATCTTGCGCCTGCCATTGCCCATGCGCGACGGCAAAGTGTTTTTGAAGTTGCTGCAACTGGATTTGTCGGCGCATCCTCCGGGAAGCCCGGTCGTAAAACTATGGATCTCGGTCCAGCCGGCGTCGCCGCGAACAGCTCAAAGAGGGCTTTTTCTGCCTATCAGTCCGGAGCCGGAAAAACTGGAGCTCACGCTGGCTCGCATTAACGCGATTGTGGGCGAACGGCGGGTGGGAGTCGCACGACTGCTCGATTCCCATCGTTCAGACAGCTTTCACGTGGATCGCTTTATAACCGCTGTTTGTGAGATATCCAGGACATCATCTCTGACAATGTCGGAGAGGACTGGGACGAAGCTGGCCATGCGGCTCATTCGGCCGGCCTGTCAACTCACAGTTTATTTATGTGAAGGACGGCCGGCCGGTCTTGATGTGAACAACGGGAAAACTGAGGGAAGAAACCTGCAAGGAAGCGTCCTTTGGTCGTCAGGGCCATGGCGCTCATCGGGAGATTGGTGGGCAGAGAATATAAATAGCGGACCGCCGGGCAAATGGGACCGCGAAGAGTGGGACGTTGCCTTGATAGTTGCTCGCAATGGTAGCACTGCCGCGAATTTTGGAGCAGACACAGAGCAAAATGTGGCGCTCTATCGCATTTACCGCGATCTGGGAACAGGGCAGTGGTTCGCCGATGCGAGCTATGACTAAAAAAACGTTGTCGGTTGTCGATGTCAATCCTATTGCTTAACTGACAACTGGCAACTGGTCACTGGTAACTGCTTTGTACATCGAACTTCACGCTCGCTCCGCATTCAGCTTTCTCGAAGGGGCTTCGGTTCCGGAAGAGTTCGCCGAAATTTGCGCCCATCATGAAATGCCGGCGATGGCGCTGCTCGATTGGGATGGAGTCTATGGGGCGCCGCGCTTTTATCTCGCGGCCAGTAAGCTGAAGATCAAGGCGCACATCGGTGCGGAGATCACGTCGCTGTTGCCCGGCATGCATTGGGAACAGCCGGCCGAACTTCCACGGGTAGCCTTACTCTGTGCTTCTCGCGAAGGCTATCAAAACCTTTGCCGACTGATAACGCGCACTAAATTGCGTGCCCCCAAATTTCGGGTATCTATACCACAAAGTAAGACAAAATCTAAAGCAAGTCCCAAGGTACTCCCACAATGTGACATAAATGAAGGCCCGCTTCTGCAATGCCGGGCAACCGCGTCGCTCTGCGACCTTGCTGAGCACGCTGCCGGCCTGATTTGCCTAACCGGAGGCGATGAGGGGCCGTTGGCTTATGCGCTCGAGCGTGGCGGCATTAACGAGGGGCGCAGGTTGCTTGAGCAGCTCACCTGTATTTATGGACGTGAAAACGTCTATGTCGAGTTGCAGCGCCACTATAACCGCGCACAGGAGGCCCGCAATCGGGCGGCGATCGAACTGGCACGCAACCTGCATCTTCCGCTCCTGGCGACTCAGGGTGCGCAGTACGCCAAGGCGGAAGAGCGGCAAATCCTCGACGTCTTTACCTGCATTCGCAACCATCGCACGCTTGACACCGCCGGAAAGCTGCTGGCGCGCAACAGCGAGCGATATCTCAAATCTCCACAACAAATGCGGCAACTCTTTGCCGACTTGCCGGAAGCAACAACGAACACGCTGGAGTTGTCATCGCGCCTTCAGTTCACACTCCACGATCTCGGCTATGAATTTCCTCGATATCCGGTAGCCGAGGGCGACACCATGGATACGTTTCTGCGGGCGCGAACCATGGAGGGGGCTCGCGACCGCTACCTGCGTCCTGACCAGCGCGAGCTGTGGCGACGGGCCCAACGCCAGATCGAGCGCGAACTTGCGCTGATCGAGAAACTCAAGCTGGCGGGCTATTTCCTCATTGTTTGGGATATTGTCCGCTATTGCCGCGATCACGGCATCCTGGTGCAGGGACGCGGGTCCGCGGCCAATAGCGCGGTGTGTTATTCGCTGGGCATTACCGCCGTCGATCCCGTCGGTATGGACTTGCTCTTCGAGCGCTTCTTGTCCGAAGAACGCGGCGAGTGGCCCGACATCGATCTCGACCTGCCCAGTGGCGAGCAGCGCGAGCGCGCCATTCAATATGTGTACGAGCGTTACGGCAAGTTGGGTGCGGCCATGACCGCCAACGTCATCACCTATCGAGGGCGCTCGGCGGCGCGCGAGGTGGGCAAAGCGCTTGGCTTCGACGGCGAGACGCTCGACCGCCTGGCCGGCCTGGTGAGTTCGTGGGAGTACAAGGATCCGGGCGATACCCTGGAGCGGCAATTTCGCGATGCCGGCTTTGATTTGCGGCATGCCCGCATCCGCAAATTTTTCGAGCTTTGCCTGGCGGTGCAGGACCTGCCGCGCCACTTGGGGCAGCACTCTGGCGGAATGGTCATCTGCCAGGGACAGCTTGATTCCATTGTGCCGCTGGAGCCGGCAACCATGCCGGGCCGCGTCGTGCTGCAGTGGGACAAGGAAGATTGTGCCGACATGGGTATGGTCAAGGTCGATCTCCTTGGCCTGGGAATGATGGCCGTGCTGGAAGATTCCCTTACTTTGATCCGGAATCACCATCGGGAAGAGGTCGATTTGGCAAAACTGCCCGCCGATGATCCCACAGTGTATGACACGCTACAGAAGGCCGACACTGTGGGCATGTTTCAGATCGAAAGCCGCGCGCAGATGTCGTGCTTGCCGCGGCTACACCCCACTCATTTCTATGACATTGTGGTACAAGTGGCGATTATTCGCCCGGGGCCGATTGTCGGGCAGATGGTAAATCCCTATTTAATGCGGCGGCAGGGCCGGCAAACCGTGGTTTATCCGCACCCTTCGCTGGAGCCGGTTTTAGAACGCACGTTGGGCGTGCCGCTCTTTCAGGAGCAATTATTACGTGTCGCGATGATCACCGCTGGATTCAGCGGCGGCGAGGCAGAGGAGTTGCGGCGCGCGTTCGGTTTCAAGCGCAGCGAAAAGCGCATGTGCGACATCGAGATAAAGCTGCGCGAAGGCATGACACGCAACGGCATCCCGCCGCAGGCGCAGGAGGAGATCATTCACTCCATCACCTCGTTTGCGCTGTATGGGTTTCCCGAATCGCACGCCGCCAGCTTCGCACTGATCGCCTACGCCAGCGCGTACTTAAAATGCCATTATTTGGCAGCATTCACAGCCGCGCTGCTGAATAATCAGCCGATGGGATTTTATTCTCCTGCGACGATCGTGAAAGACGCGCAACGGCATGGATTGCAGGTCAAGCCGGTGGACATCACCTTTTCGGATTGGTTGTGCACGCTGGAGCCGGATGAGAATGCCACAATGTGGGATAGCACAGCAGAAACGTCAAGCTGCTTTGAAGAGGCGCGGCTTCAGCCGCGCCGTAAGCGGTTGGGAGAGAGTTCGGCTTTAGCCACTGAGGAAATTCTGCCATCCGAACCCGAAGTCCCTCAGCGGCTAAAGCTAGACGCATATTGCGGAGCTATGGGCACGCCTGAAGGCGTCCCCCTTCAAAGCAAGCGCTTTGTCCTTCGCATGGGGTTTCGTTATGCGAAGGGGCTGCGCGAGGAGACAGTGCGGGCAATTCTGCGCGAGCGAAATAAGCGTCCGTTCGCATCCATTGCGGATCTGGCGTGTCGCGTTCCGGAATTGCGCCGCAATGAACTGATGCTGCTGGCCTCGATTGGGGCGCTGAATGCGATTGGAACACCTAAATTTATTGGGGATTCACGAACAGCAGGTTTTTCGACTGCGCGCCCGCCCGACTCGCAAGCGACTCGGGGAAAAATACGCGGGCGCTCCGCTCAGGATGACAATCTTAGGAAGACGCCTGATAACGGCGCAGCTAAAGCTGCGCCCTTTCAAATCGACTTTGACGCGAGCCCTTCGACAAGCCCAGGGCAGACTCTAAAGGTTCGCACTACCCGTCTGCATCGTCGGGATGCGTTGTGGCAGGTGGAACGGGCGGCGCGTTTTGCCGGGCCGCTGCTGGAGAGTATTCCGGAGAGCGATACGGCCTCGCCGCTTGCGCAAATGTCGCCGGAAGAGCGGTTGGTGGCCGATTTTCATGGCACCGGATTGACGGTTGGGCCGCATCCTATGGCGTACCGTCGCGCGAAGCTACAACGAGTTCGCATCTTGTCAGCCGAAGATTTAAAGCAGGCTCCGCATGGCCGGCGTGTGCGCACGGCCGGCTGCGTCATCGCGCGGCAGCGGCCGGGAACGGCGAAAGGATTCGTCTTCCTCAGCCTGGAAGACGAGACCGGCATCAGCAATGCCATCATCACACCCGACATTCTCGAACAAAACAGAATTTTGCTTACTACAGAGAAATTCTTGTTGCTGGAGGGCGTGTTACAGAAGCAGGAAGGCGTGATCTCAGTCAAAGTGGAGAAGGTTGCGCCCATGCGCGAGGCGTATGCAGCCGAGAGCGTCGATATCACCGACGCCGACGTGCGCTCGCACGATTTTCACTGATGCCCGTATGTAGTGTACCCAGCGCTGAAGCGCTGGGCTAAACTCTTCCGCGCTTACGGCGCTCGACTATCGCAACTCGTGCCTCGATGGCGAACAAAATCACTTCTTGCTGTCAGTCGCCACGGCGGTTTGCGGCTGCGCAGCGCGTCCTGGCTCCTGGCCGGGATACTCATACACCCCGCGTCCCGACTTGCGGCCCAGACGGCCGGCCTTCACGTACTGCACCAGCAGCGGCGCGGGACGAAATTTCTCGCCCAGCGTTTTGTGCAGATATTCGAGAATGTGCAGACGGGTATCGAGGCCGACGAGATCGATCATCTCGAAAGGTCCCATAGGGTGATTCAGCCCCAGCTTCAGCGCTTTGTCGATGTCCTGGGGAGAGGCGATGCCCTCCTGCAGCATATAGAAGGCCTCGTTGCCGATCATGGCGTTGATGCGACTGGTAATGAAGCCGGGCGATTCCTTGATCGCGACAACTTCCTTACCCATGCGCCTGCCGACTTCGACCACTGCAGCCAGCGTGTCGTCGCTCGTCTCCAGCGCACGCACAATTTCCAGCAACTTCATCTTGTGAACGGGATTGAAGAAGTGCATGCCCACGCACTTCGGTGCACGATAGGTGACGGAGGCGATTTCCGTCACGCTTAAGGAGGAAGTGTTGGAGGCGAGAATGGTTGTCGGGCGGCAAACTTTGTCGAGCAGCGTGAATATCTCGATTTTGGATTCCATCTCCTCGGGGACGGCCTCGATCACCAGGTCGGCCTCGCGTGCAGCCTGCTCCACCGAGGAAGCGTACTCCAGTCGCCCGAACGCGGTGTCGGCGTCGGCCTTGGTGACCTTGCCCAGTTCGACCGCCTTGTCCAGATTGGAGCGGATTTCGGTCTCGGCTTTGCGCAAAGCGGTGGGCAGGATGTCTTCGAGAATGGTGCGATAGCCGCCCAGAGCGGTGGCATGCGCAATGCCGCGGCCCATAATTCCTGCGCCGATGACCGTGATGGTGCAGATCTCGGCCATCCGGCTACGCTCCCTTTTCCAGTTGTTCGACAACACCGACGAAGTTCGGGTCAGACTTGCGCATATACTCGGCCAGGCGTCGCTTCTCGTCGGGAGTAATCAGATAAAGGCTGGCATTGATGCGGCGCAGGGTTGCGGCAATGTCGTCAACGTAATTCATCATGCGGATCAGTTCACCGGTAGCAGTCATAAAGTCCTTTCGCGCGGTTGCCTTAAGAATTGGGTTGGCCGATCGCGCAGATTGCGATCCGCCAATCGAATATTGTCTTGCCTCAATCGCGATTTAGTAAAGCGCGCACAAGTCGCCTGGGCAGCTTGCGATTTCAGCTGACCTGATGCAGGATAGCAGCGCGCGTCGTGTGAAGCAGCGAGCAGCGCCGTACCCAATCCTCTGCATCTCATGATCGCGCGGTATTCAGTACGCGAGATCAGCGACTGCATGCAAATCAGCTCAACCCTGCTTGTCGAAGAATCCTCAGAGCTGTGCGCCTGCCTCGAACATCTAGCGAGTGAGAAGCAGGACGCCATCCCTCTATCGACCTACCGCTTGCAATGCAACAGCAGCTTGCGTTTTGAGAACGCGCGCAAGCTGGTTCCGTATCTGGCCAAGCTCGGGATCACCCATTGTTACTCGTCGCCCATCCTGAAAGCGCGCTCCGGCAGCCCGCATGGTTACGATATCATCGACCACAATCAGCTCAATCCGGAGATCGGAACCGAGGAGGAGTTTCGGCAGTTCGTGGCCGAATTGAAGTCCCACGGGATGGGACTGCTGCTGGATACCATTCCCAACCACATGGGCGTCGGGCATGGCGACAATCCCTGGTGGCAGGACGTGCTGCAAAATGGCCGCACCTCCGCTTACGCCGATTTCTTTGATATCGATTGGACGCCGCTCAAAGCGGAACTGCGGAATAAGGTGCTCATTCCCATCCTGGGCAGTCCTTACGGCGAAGATCTGGAAAACGGCAACATAACGCTGCATTTCGAGGAAGGCCGTTTTCTGGTGAGGTACTTCGACAATGTGCTGCCCGTCGACCCACAAACCTACCCGCTGATCTTTTCGCAAGCGAATTATCGCTGCGAAGCGGTCCCCGCGAAGCTGGGAAGGCTGATTTCTGAGTTCGAGCGACTACCTGCCCGCGATGTCAGCAATCCAGGTGACGTTAAGCAAAGGCAGGAACAGATGCCGGTGCTGCTGGAGAGACTGAGGGAACTACATCGCGCTTTGATCCCGGTACAAGCGAGCATCCAGCAAGCGCTGCGGCGACTTAACGGGACGGCAGGGCAGGCCGGCAGCTTCGACGCACTGCATGGACTACTGGAGATGCAGGCATACCGGCTGGCGTTCTGGCGAGTCTCAGGCGAGGAAATCAATTACCGACGGTTCTTCGATATTAACGATTTGGTCGGACTCAGGATGGAAAATCCGCGCGTATTTGCGGAGACGCACCAGCTGATGCGGAAGCTTTTGGCCGAAGGATCCATCTCCGGGCTGCGCATCGATCATCCGGATGGGCTGCTCAATCCGGCTGAATATTTCGTGCGGCTGCAAAGGCTGTACGCGGTCGCCCGCTGCATGGGAGCACAGCCTGCCTCGCCTACAGCAAGCGATGGCATTGAACTCGAACTGCACAATCGTTTCGCGGCTCCCGAGTCACAGCATCAGCAAGCGCCGCTATATCTGCTGGTCGAGAAAATCCTGGAACGCGGCGAACATCTGCCATCCTGGTGGCCGGTGGACGGGTCGGTAGGATACGACTTCGCGAACCTGGTGAACGGCGTGCTGATCGATCATCGCCAGGAGCAATTCTTCACCAAGCTTTATCACCGGGTAATTGACGGCGCGGTGCGGGTAGACCGGTTGATCTATGAGAGCAAGAAGCTGGTGATGCGTCGCGCGCTCGCCAGCGAAGTGAATGTACTCACGCACATGCTGAACGAGATCTCCAACGGAGACCGGCGGGCGCGCGACTTCACGCGTGGCGTGTTGCGCGAGGCGATCCGCGAGACCATCGCCTGCTTTCCGGTCTACCGCACCTACATCGATGAGCGCGGGCACGTCAGCGAAACCGACCGCCGTTACATCCAGCAGGCGACCGAGTGCGCGAAACGATACAACGGCACCATTGCGCCCACAGCGTTCGACTTCTTGCGTCGCATCCTTCTGTTGGAAGGCAGCGACAATGGTGACAGCTTGTACGGTTATCATCGGCGACTTTATTTCATCTTGAAATTTCAGCAGCTCACCGGGCCGGTGATGGCGAAAGGCCTGGAAGATACCGCTTGTTACAGCTATGCGCGATTTATCTCCAGCAATGAGGTTGGCGGCACGCCGGCCGAATTCGGCATTCCGGTATCCGAGTTCCACCGCGGCAACCAGGAGCGGGCGGAGCGCTGGCCGGCGTCAATGCTGGCCACCTCCACTCACGACATGAAGCGTAGCGAAGATGTTCGCGCACGGCTGAACGTGTTATCGGAGATGCCGAACGTCTGGGCCGCGCAAGTAATGAAGTGGCGGCGTATCAACCGCAGCCGCAAAGTGCAGCTTGCAGATGGCCGCGTTGTTCCCGACAATAACGAAGAGTATTTCCTTTACCAGACCCTCGTAGGCGCCTGGCCTTTGCAACTCCAGAGCGAACAACAGCGCAAGGAATTCGTGCGGCGCATTCAGCAGTATATGCACAAGGCGCTGCATGAGGCCAAGGTGAACGTGAGCTGGCTGAATCCCAATCCCGAGTATGCGGCCGGAATGAGGACGTTCATCGAGAGAATCCTTGCCCCGCGGTATCGTGGGAGGACAAACCTGTTCTGGGAGTCAATCCAGAAATTTCTGCCGCCGGTGATGTACTTCGGGGCTATGAACTCCATCAGTCAGACCCTGCTGAAGCTCACTTCTCCGGGCGTACCCGATATCTTTCAGGGCCAGGAAATGTGGGATTTCAGTCTGGTCGACCCGGACAATCGCCGTCCGGTTGACTTCGACCTGCGACGGCAAACGGGAACTTACCTGTGTGCGCGCGCAAGAGGCGAGGATCGGCGCAACATTTGCAAGGAGCTGTTGCAGGACTATACCGATGGTCGATTGAAGTTTTGGGTCACGATGCTGACGTTGGACGTTCGTCGTGAGCATGGCGCTCTGTTCCGATCGGGAAACTATTTGCCGCTGCAGGTCACGCGTGATCGCGACGAACACGTCGTAGCTTTCGCACGCCGGCACGAAGGCGAGCTTGCGATTGCCGCTGCGCCGCGACTCGCCTTGACGCTGATGAAGGGCAAGGAAGAGCCGCCGCTCGGACACGTTTGGGGGAATTCGGAATTGCTGTTGCCAGCGGAGGCAACCGGCCGCCGGCTGCGAAATATTTTCACGGGAGAGGTTTTCGCGGCTGGCGGGTCGATATTATGCCGCGAACTCTTCAGCCTTTTCCCCGGGGCCTTGCTGGCGCTCGCGTGAGGCCTGTCTAACCCATACGTCGCGATCGGTGATCTCAACCAGCATGGCAAGCTTGGCGGCAAGTTCCGGCGTCAATACCCCGGGATGCAAGCGCCATGACCAATTTCCAACTAACTGGCTGGGCACGTTCATTCGCGCGTCAGAGCCCAGACCGAGAACGTCCTGCACCGGAATGATTGCGAGGTTTGCCACCGACGTCAGCGCAGCTCGTATGAAAGCCCAGTGGACTCCCTCATCACCGATTCCCAGATAGGCTGACGCCAGCTTCTTCTCGTGTTCCGTTGCCGACGAGTGCCACCAACCCACAGTAGTGTCGTTATCATGCGTGCCCGTGTATACAACTGAGGTACACTCGAAGCGGTGCGGCAGATACTTGTGAGCGCCGCGATCGCCAAAGCCCCATTGCATGACTCTCATGCCGGGAATGTCAAACTGCTTGCGCAGTTCGGTTACTTCTTGCGTGATGACTCCCAGATCCTCGGCGATGAAGGGCAAGTCGCCCAGGGCGCCTCGCAAGGCCATGAACAGGTCCTCATTCGGCCCGCGCACCCAGTGACCATGGACGGCCGTAGGTGCGTCGGCGGGGATCTCCCAGTACGCTTCGAAACCACGGAAGTGGTCGAGCCGCACGATGTCGCAGGTCTCAATTGCCCAGTTCATGCGCTTGATCCACCAACTGTAATCCCGCGCTTTTAAAGCCTCCCAGTCATACAGCGGATTGCCCCAGTGTTGGCCGGTTTCGCTGTAGGCATCGGGCGGACAGCCAGCGACCACCTCAGGTGACAGATCGTCTTTCAAGCGAAAGATCTCTGGGTGCGTCCACACGTCGGCGCTGTCGTAGCTGACAAAGATAGCGACATCGCCGATGATCCGAATGCCACGCTCCGTACAGTAGGCACGCAACGCGCTCCACTGCTCGAAAAATGCAAACTGCAGAAAGCGTTCCTCGTCCAATTGTCCGCGGAGTTCCTTTTGCAGCTTCTTGATGGTTTCGGGGTGACGATGGACGATCTCGGGTGGCCAGTTGTTCCATGGCTGTTCGCCGAACCGCTCGCGCAGGGCGCTGAACAGAACGTAGTCTTCCAACCACCAGTGGTTCTGGCGGCAGAAGTTCTCATAACGTTTTTCCGGCTCCCCTGAAGCCGAGTCCAGAAAGTTCCTGGCAGCCTCGCGCAGCAAGGGCAGCTTGTGAGCGCGAACGCTATCGAAATCAACTGAGAAGGTTCCTTCCGGCAGGGCTGCAACCCGCTCGCGATCGATCAGACCGCGGTCAGCGAGGCGTTCCAAGCTGATCATCAAGACATTTCCTGCAAACGCCGAGGTGCAGGAATAGGGCGAGTTGCCCAGACCGGCCGGTCCCAGCGGCAGCACTTGCCAGAGGGTTTGACGGGCCGAGGCCAGCCAGTCTGCAAATTCGTATGCGGCCGGTCCCAGATCGCCGATTCCGCCGTGCGAGGGCAACGAGGTCGGGTGCAGGAGAATACCAGATGAACGCTGTGAAAGCATGAGCGAGGATTAGACTAAAGACCCATTCCATTATAGGGTGCCCCGCCTCTGGCTAGGGGCCGGGTTTTCCATCCCAGGGATCGCTGATTACTGCTTTTGCCATCCGCGGTCAAGCTCGCCCCGCCAGCGCGAGCGGAGGTTTACCCGTATCCGGTGCCTGCCCGTGCACGAGTTCTGCCAGGCTGGTTACGAATTACCCGCGCTCTGCGTTGCAGCGGACAAGACGGTTTGAGTTCGCGGTCAGAAGGGATGGCCGCCGTCTGTTCACTCTCTTAGATGGAGATTGCGAACCAAAACGGTTCCGCGCCCCGGGCCAGGTTCAGTCATACCGGCGCCACCGAGTACAAGCACCACGGAAGAGATAATGTTGAAATCAGGGTTTCGGGGCCCGTAGGCATAGTTCCCGTCAACCGCGAAGAGCCACCATTCATCGGAAGTGAGCCGTATTTCTATCCTGTTCCACGCTTCTGTTACCGGAAAGGCAAGATATCGACCGTCCAACCCATATGCCCAATGCTGACAAAATCCATTGGCAACACGGATCGAGATAAATATCCCTGGAGGTGACTCCGGTCCTAAGCGAGTTTCAAATGCTAGTATGGGCCTGTCCCGACGTGTCACCGCGCTCTCCGAGATAGGACGGATCGCCACATTACTAGCCCAGCTCGCCGGCTTGTTTTCAAACGTGATACTAAGGTGAGGAGGGTCCGCTTCCTCTACCGAAGCCGTGATGGAGTTGCCTCTGTAAACATCCGCCCACAGGTAACTGACCGGATTGGGATTGACATGGCGTCCCCGGTCGATCTTAAAGTCTTGCACAACATCTTCGTCTCTCGGACCTGCTCTGAGACCGGAAAATGTATAGAGTGGGAGGTCCCCAAGCTTCAGGCTTCTCCAGTCGATCCGTGGTGCTTTTTCCTCATGGACCCAGGCCGTAGGAGGTTGCTTCACAGCTCCACCAGGACGCGGATCACCGGGGGACAGCGCTCGCAGAAGTTGGGTCAGATCGTTGGACACTCGCCGCTTGAAATCGTCGAGATCCTGAAAGTCTCCGTAGACTGCTTCCTGGGCGAATTTCTTCTTGAACCTGTAGACCCTTCCTAACTGATCTGCTTCCTCCTCCGTCTTAGGAAAAAACGGCTGACTCTTGAAATAGAGCATGATATTGGGCCGTTTTGTTCCTTTCCAGGATTCATACGCAATTTGCAACTCATGTTCTGTTCCGCTATCGGCATCGGAAACCGGGCTCCCAAATCGAGCCCAGAACATTCCGATAATGATGTCGCAGTCTTGAATGCGAAGCGACTCATCAATTGCGGCTTGGGGCCCTTGCTCGTGAAACCTGGGAAATGCATCCATCTCCCAGCGACGAAGATCAAGGTGGAAACCTCTTTCGGAGGCTATGCCGCGGTTCAAATCCTCGAAAACCTGCGCGAGCGAATCTCGCTCTCCCTGCAAGTCTCCTGGAGAGCCAATAACAACCTTCAAATGCCTTTTCACTTCTGCCATGCCATCCTCCGGCGCTTCAATGATAGTCATTTCCGCGGCCGGGCTGCGTCGCACAAATTGCCTTCCGCCGGACTCCCGATCTTATTCGATACAGTGTGCGGTTACCTCCCAACGCCCCACGGTAGGTTACGCAATCTTATGGACTAGAGCACCAGCTTGGAAGCGACATTGTACCGTAGCCGAGAACGGCGGTGTCCACTCTTTTCGTCTTTGGGCGGGAAGGTGACTTCTTTGCCCATCCTGTTTTCAAAGGCAGCGAACAAGGATGGGGCGCCGAAGTCGAGGAGTGGATGAGATGAGTTCGGAGAACGCGCGCCAATCAAGCCGATTCATACCGTATTACGATACACATCGCGAGGTGCTCCCAGGCGACTAGGAACCAGCCAGGCTGGTGATCCTCTCCATCTCTTTCTTGTTGATCTTGATCTTGCCTTGTTTTTCCAGGGTGCTGCGCAGGTTCTCGACGTAGAGGTTTTCGAACTCCTCACGCTTCTGTTCCAACAGGGCTTCTCTCTGTTTGTCCCAGTCCTGTTTGATCTGCGCGTCGGCGGGCTGCTGCACCTCGAGAACTTTCAGCACCACCCCATTGGGGCCGGCCTGAATCGGCCCGCTGATTTCGCCCGGCTTCAGACTAAACGCAACGCTCACCGGACCACCCATGGAGCCAAGCTCAGGGATTTGCGAAGTGCGGCTTACCAAATCGCTGGTCTTCACCGTCGCCCCCGCTTCCTTGGCCGCCTTATCCAAGTCGTGCTCGGAATGGGCGCGATCCGATAGCTGTTGGATTTTTTGCGCCAGCAACTGCTGGGCGCGCTGTTGTTTGAACTGCTGTTCAATCTTGTCCTTCACCTGCTCGAAGGTCGGCGTCTGGGGAGGCTGAATGTCTGTAACCTGATACACCGCGTAGCCTGCAGGCGTTGCAGCCGTTGCTGGGGGATCGTTCTTCTTTGTTCCCAGCAGGGCGGTCATGAATTCGGGAGCGCTGCCGATACCCGGCAGTTGGTCGCCTTGCGACACGAAGCCGGTGGTCGACACGCTGAGGTTGCGCTGCTGTGCAGCTTTGTCCAGACCAGCAGTACGCGCCAACGTCTGAATTGTGCTGGCTTCACTCTGCGCTTCGGCCTGCGCTTTTTGCTTCTTTAAGATTGGCTCGATCTCGGCCTTCACCTCGTCGAGAGGTTTCAGCCGCGCCTCCTGTCTGGCTTCGACGTGAATGATATGAAAGCCGTAGCTGGTCCGAATGACGCCGGTGGTTTGTCCTACAGGAGTACCGAAAGCTGCCTGCTCGAATTCCGGCACGGTGCGCCCGCGTGTGATCGGCGGCAACAGACCGCCGTCCTTTGCGGTGCTGGCATCCTCAGAGTACTTCTTCGCCAGGTCGGCGAAATTCGCACCCGCCTTCAACTGCTTCGCAATATCTTCCGCTTTGGCCCGCGCGGCGTCCACCGCTTTCTGGTCCATCTTGCCGTTGGCGTCAGGGGTGGGCGTCTTGATCAGGATGTGACGCACCGTGACCGTCTCGGGGATGCGGAACTCATCCTGATGCTGGCGATAGTATTGCTGCAGCTCCTGCGGAGTGATCGACACCTTTTGCTCCAGATTATTCGTGTCGATGAGGATGTACTTGGCCTTGATCTTCTCCGGAATCGAATTGGCGTACTGCTGTTTGTTCTGCTCGTAAAAGGCTTTGAGTTCGGCTTCGGTCGGGCTAATCTGCTTCTTTACGTCTTCCAGCGAGAGCACGGCGTATTCGAACTTGACCTTCGTGTCCTGCTTTTGCAGCTCTTCACGAATATCCTTGTCACTGACGGTTACGGCTGAACCTATTGCCGCCAGCAGTTTGTGTTGGGCGATTTCGGCCTTGATCTCCTGCTCAAACTGCTGCACGCCCATGTGAAAATTAGCATCCACCATCTGCTCATAACTGCTCTCGCCAATGAAGTTGCCGTTGGGAAAAAGCGCTTTGCCGAATTCGCCCTGGTGGAGGTAGTCGCGCAGCTCGTCGTCGGTTACTCCCAGACCCATCCTGTCGGCTTCGAAAACCATGGCCTTCTCGGTGATCACGTTCTGGGCTGCACGCTGCATCAAGTAAGGCATCAGCGCGTCCGGCACATTGCCTTTGAACTGCTGCTGGCCGATCAGGCGTGCCTGTTGCGAGACTTGCGGAACCGTGATTTCCTGGTCACCGACTTTGGCCAGCACGCCCTGCGTGGTCAGATCTCTGCCGAGGTAGTCGCCGAAAAGGCCTCCGGGAACGAGGGTGATGACCATCATCACGCAGATGACGACCAGGATACCGCCCAGCACGATTTTCTTGATGGGGCCGGGCTTTTGTAAGAATCGAAGCATGCGTTTGGAAACTCCGGAAAAGTGGGCTGAAGTTCGATTATAAATCAGCGAAGCCGGAGCCTTGATCTCTCAATGCCCTCAACCTGCCACTCACCCGTCAAATTTCGCCATACAAGGCGACACGCTTCCCCGCTCCCGAATCGGTTATGTTGTAATAAGAACGACAGCATATGCAGAAGTCGCCGCTAGGGCCGCGCCGGCGCCTGATCGCCAGTAAGCGCCGCGTACGCGAACTCAAGATGATCGCCAAAGGGTTGGCCTCGACCGACCATCCCATCATGGCGCACATCATCCCCATTCGTCGCTGCAATCTCTCTTGCGAGTACTGCAACGAATACGATGATTTCTCCAAACCGGTGCCGTTGCACACGATGAAGAGCCGCATCGACCATCTTGCGCGCTTGGGAACGTCGATCGTGACCCTCAGCGGCGGAGAGCCGCTGCTGCATCCCGAACTGGACGACATCATTGCCCATATCCGCAAGCAGGCAATGATCGCTGGCCTGATCACCAACGGATATCTGCTCACCGCCGACCGCATCAAAAAGCTGAATCACGCGGGGCTCGACCATCTGCAGATCAGCATCGATAACGTGATGCCCGACGAGGTTTCGAAGAAGTCCTTGAAGGTGCTCGACAAAAAATTGCAATTGTTGGCCGAGCATGCTGAGTTTGGGGTAAACATCAATTCCGTGGTTGGGGGCGGTATTCACAATCCACACGACGCGCTGGTGGTTGCCCGCCGTGCTGTGCAGCTTGGCTTTACTTCGACGATCGGCATCATCCATGACGGCGATGGCCAGCTTCGCCCTCTGGGGGACAACGAGCGCGAGGTCTTTCTGAAAGTGAAGGCCCTTGATAAACGCCACTATTCGCGCATGAACTGGTTTCAGAACAACATCGCGAATGGCAAGCCAAACGATTGGCGCTGCCGCGCCGGCGCACGATACCTCTACATCTGTGAGGACGGACTGGTGCACTACTGCTCGCAGCAGCGCGGCTCACCCGGCATCCCGCTGGAGAAGTACACGGTTGAAGACATCCGCCGCGAATTCCTCACGGAAAAAGGCTGCGCACCCCACTGCACGGTTTCTTGCGTGCACCAGGTATCCTACATGGACTACTGGCGCGCCCCGCAGACCATCCGCAACCCTCAGCCGCCGGTCGCCGCGGGACAGCTCGTGCAGATCGAATAAGCGCACTCCCGCTCGATTGCAGCGGTGGGCCATCTCGTAAATCGTTTCTGAAGGGGCACGGCGTAGCCGTGCCGTCCAGAGCCGCAGAAAACGTGGGCTGTAAAGCCCTAGCAATCCGCGATAAACATTGAGGCGTGCGGCTGAGCGCCGTCTGCTCTTGCTCACGCCGATGAACGCAAGAAGGCATCAGAGCCGCAGCGCGTTGTAGGCGTCAGCCGGTGGAGTCCTGATTCAAAGCAGGACACCATCTGTCGGCCAGGCGGGGTACTGCTCTAAATCTGCGAATCACATCCGTGCCGCCGGGCCATACCTATGCCGGGCCGATGGTACGTTATAATCGAGTTGCCGTTCTGCAATTCTTCCTCACAAAGGGGCGCGTAGCTCAACTGGCAGAGCAACTGACTCTTAATCAGTAGGTTGAAGGTTCGATTCCTTCCGCGCTCACCATCTTTTCAATCACTTACGGGTTATTGTTGAACCGCCATTTGACGGTGTGCCGTAAAGTGTGCCGTAAGAGCTAGGCGCTTTGCTGCGTTGCCGCCGCGCTGTTGCTGTTCAGTGCCGCACGCACGATCTCCAGCTCCGGGTGCTGGTACTTCATCGCTGTGCTGACGCTCTTGTGTCCCATGGTCAGCATGACCAACTTCAGATTGCCCGTTTTGGTCAGGACCTTGGTCCCGAAGTCATGCCGGCCACAATAGAGAACCAACTGCCTCGGCAAGCCTGCCTTCCGCCGAGCTTCCCGAAATCGATGCCCGAGGGTCGTCAGGTGCCCACATTTCGACCGCTTGGACAGAAACAACCAACCGCTCCCCTTTCCCTCGCAGCGGCGCTTCAGGATGCCGATCGCACGGTCGCTCAAAGGAACCGAGCGTCTGCCTTCCGTCGTCCTGCTGTCCGGAACGAACAGGACCTTGGCCCTGAAGTCAATATGCTCAATGCGAACGCGGTACAGCTCGCGCTCATTGCGCATACCCGTTTCGCGCACCAGCGCAACGACGTCTGCAAACAGGGCCTCCGTTTTCTTCCCCCATTTGCACGCTGCCGCGCCGGCCAGGAGTTTTCTTTCGGCATCATCGTCGAGCCGGAGGACGCGTTCATGCTCAACCGCCAGTTTCAGCTTCGGGGGCCGTCCGATGAGATTCCAATCCTCAGCCCGGTGGAGCATCCGGCGGAGGGTCCGCAGGGCGCAGTTCCTGGTCGCCGCCGATCCTGGGAACGTCACCGTCTCGACGTCGTCATTGCTGATTTCGTCGAGACGCATACCGCCGAGCTTCGTATGTTTGATCAATTGCCAACCGTCGTTGTAATACGTCTTGGTCTTGTCCGCGAGTTGCGCGCCTTCAACCCACTTTAAGAACCGCTCTGAAAAATCCCGCAACAAAGGGGCGCGGCGGGGAAGCGGGTCATGCCGTTGGACAGCCGACGCAAGCTTCAAACTCGCGATCTTCGTCGCACGGCTCCGGTTTGTTTCCATTGTCGATCCGCGGTAACGTCTTCCACGGACCGTAAAGTCGTACCACCAGTACTTCGATTTCTTTTTCCTAAACAGGTCCACGCGTTGTCCTCCCCGTAGCAGCCCGCACGGAAGGCGTTCGCGTATTCTGTCGGATGTACTCCTCCAGAACCGCTACATCATAGCGAACTCGCCCCCTGATGTACACGAAAGGAGGACCAATTCCCTCATAACGCCAGCGTTTCAGCGTGCTTGGCGACCGGCCGAGAATCCTGGCTGCTTCGGGAGTCTTCACCATGCAAGAAAAGCGACCCTCTGATGTTTGACCCAAATTATTGACGCGACTATTCTCTCGGTTCAGGTGCTAAGGTCAACCCGCGACTCATGCGCAATCTTCTGCAATACGGGGCGGCGGATCAAGCGGGGCATGTGGAAGCAAAAGTGGAATCCTGCGGGATTGTGGAAGTGGCATGAAAAGCCCTGCTGAGACGCTGCTGCGGTTAGCGGCGCAAAAGCTGACCAAAGAAGGCTTACCTGCCTACAGTCCCTCAGTGTTGATTTCCAGAGCAGCTTTAGCCGGAGCCGGCGAATGTTTTCTCTTTCTTTTCGCAACCTTACGAAAAAACCGTTCTATCGTTGAGATTTTCAGGTCGGGACGGCGATTGTGGATGATTAGAGCAGCAGCATGCGCCGTAGGCACGTTCAGCCAATCGCCACTAAACAAATGATAGATCTCATTGGTCGTCAACCCTTCACGTCTGAGCTCACGTTCAGCCAGTTCTCCTGCAGCCTCATCACCGTCAATGTTGGCGGCCCGGCCTCGCCGAATCCATCTAATCAGCCTGAGCCCGACATCACGTATGGACGGAGCAGTTCGCCGATCTCTCCTCTTGTACTCTTCGAGATCGCGAAGAGTGGGTCTAGCCCGCTTCCTTCCAGAAGACCCCTCCGGCTTACCGCAGTGCGACAATTTCAAAGCCGCCCTCTCGCCCAGTTCATCGACTGTGCGCTGCACCTTTTGGTCAAATTCCATCCGCAGCCGTACCAATATTGCGCTCCCATCGTTTGGCGCGTCACAAATATTTGCCCAGCTATGCCAGTCACGCAACTTACCGTCAATAGGGTATGGCTGTAGCCCTTCAACCAGACCATTAACCAAGTAGTCAACGATATGGCGTCGTTCGGCCTCCTCGTCTTGCAGTCGAGTAAAGTAGGCGCTTTGCTGAACCAAATCCTGTAAAGTATGCCGGGCTCTCGTCGCCGCGTCAGGTTGGAGTTCTTGCGATTTGCTCATGTGTTTATATCCCCTGTACGCCCTCATGAAATATTCTTTAATCACACCCCTCAGTTCAGCCATCCAAGAATTCCATAGCTTCTTAAAATCGGCCCTCTTCCCGGAGAATATTGAGTCTTTACAGGGACTAATCCCGTAATCGGTTTCAGACCTCTCTGCGTCGATCCTGCTGTCTGTCAGTTCTGCCACACGCCACCTGAACTGCTCCAGCAGGTCGTGCTCCGCAGGCGCATTTGTGTGCCACGGCACGTGGCAGAGCGGTGTCGGTGCACCGGTGCCGGCTAGCTTGTTAGGGGGATGTTGTCTAGGTTTTCGCACGGCAGTAGCGTCGGTGCACTTGCTGCGATTGGTGGATGCCCGCCTCTTGCCTGTCAGTTCTGCCAGGACCCGCCTGAGCTGCTCCCGTGCACTGGTGGCGGCTCGCTTGCGAGGGGGATGTTTTTTCACGGCAGTAGCGTCGATGCACCTGCCGGGATGGGGGATGCCCCTCTGCTTCCAAGCTTGCTTCCACCTGCCCCGCTTGCCAGGATCGGATTCAAAGCGCGAACATCAGCGACTGAAAAGGAAGCTAGGCAAGGCACACGTCCTATCGGAAGCAGCAGCGCGCTATTTGGCACATTGAGGGACATGAGCATCGACTATGTGAATGCGGGAGCCGGCGTATGTCAAAGGAAACACCGGGCAGAGGAAAATACGTTTTGTTGGAGGCCTTGCTGGAGCAGAAAGGCCTACAGCTGAAAGGTATCTATCGAACAAAGGATGCAGCGCAACTTTTTGGTGTATCTCTGCATGCCATTCGAGAACGGATAAGGAATGGATCGCTAAACTCGCGGGATCTTCCGGGGCGCGGCCGGTTCCTGTCAGAAGATCTTGAAGAGTTTCTACAAAACAGTAAGAAGCGCCCGCCTCCCACGTGATCTGTCGTTTTTTGGTGAAAAGCAACCTGTCCGATTTACACCCTCGCAATCGCTCTTTGGTCATCGTGGCACACTTGCAGCTGTCGGGACGTCCAGAGAGTATCGCAGGTCGCGAAAGATGCGACGTCTGTAGCGAAGATGTGGAGGGAAGATGCGGGGTTGTTTCAAACGCACCAAAGATTCGCGTTTCTGGCTATATCAGCCCGCAACGACGTTGTGTGGTGCGATTCGCGCTTTTGCAGGCTATTCCCTGCAGTGATCTCCGTATTTTATCCGCATATTATCGCCCTTGTGGGCCCCTGAAAAGGGCGAGGTAATGTATATATGAAGCGTCGCAAAACTATGTTTGGCAACTCAAGTGATACAAAACTGAACGAAGCCGCAGCTACAACGCATATATCAGGACGACCTGTTACTTTAGCAGATCTTTTGGATGCAATCCCGCCAGAAAAAATAATAGCGGTCCCCATGCTCCGAACCGCTGCAGCGCATATTTGTGACCATCTCGGCCTCTCGTCTGACCAAATCACAATCGACAATGTTGCGCAGGCGATTCCATCGTTTCGCGTATATCTGAAGGCCAGGCGGTTTAGTTGCAATTCGGTTCGAACCTATTGCAACTTGGCCTGTGCACTCGTTCGGCATGCGCATTCACTCGGGTGGGTGGCACTTTCAGATGAAGTTCAGCAGGCGTGGCAACCTGTGATTAGTTCGATCCGATACCTGCAGGTCAGCGTAGGACCGATTTCGAGCTTTGCTATTCGTAACAGAAAGTCGCCGCAGCAGTTTACGGACTCAGACTTGGATGCATGGGTAGAAGAACACGTCAAGAATGGAGGGTGCTACTCTACTGCCCAAAGAACACAGGCATCATTTCGGCTCGCCGTATTCAAGCACGTTCGTGACGTGTTCCCATTACTAACCTTACCCAATCGACAGAGATCACAATATGGCGTTCGGCTAAGTGAGATCCCGGAGCCCCTGTCAGCAGAGATAGCAGCACTGCTTTCGTGGAAACAACAGCCATATTCGCCCGGTAGACCGCGCCACGCCAGAATCCGCGAGGTGTCCGCAAAACGAACCGAGGGTACCATTAGCAGGCTGTACGGCTTTGCAAAATCTATACTGCGACGTAACACTATCCAAACGCTTCCCGAGTTGGTGAGCGAGGAGGTTGTAGTCCCATTCGTGACGTGGTGTCTCAATGAGCGGCGTATCTCGGGCGTGGCCATGGTGTCTCTGTTAGGTCCATTATGTACGGCCATGTGCCAGTTCCCGGCATATAAGAGCTTCACTTTTGACTGGTTTCGTGAGCTGGTCAATTCGATTCCTTTAGGTGACGACTCGCAGCGCTTGGAGCGCAAGCTGAAAAGGTATCTGTCTTATGATGCGCTACAAGCAGCGGTATTCAAAATTCGTGAGGAAAGAAAACATGTATACCCAACACATGATAAGCGAAGCCTTGCTCGCACGTAACGAGCTGTTGATAAGTTGGTTGCTGATCCTGCCATGGCGCCAGCGTAATCTCCGAGAATGCCGCGTTGGAGATGATCCTTGCAATGTTAATGTCTTCAAAGCAGAGCGGCCGCAACTTGATCACCTAAAGCTCCCGCGGTGGCTTGAGGAGGCGGTGCGTACTGATCCACACACGACGTTCTGGCAGTATTATTTCCGGGAGGATGAGACGAAGATGGACCACAGGGTTCGGGGAATAATACCGCGTGCACTGCTGCCAATCTTGGAGGAGTACTTGGTTACGTATCGACCGGTCCTGTGCCGTACGTCAGACCCAGGCACCCTGTTTGTTACTCGCAACGGGCACGCGTTTGACGCTAAAACCTTGAGAGAGCTGGTATGTGGCCTAACGCTAAGATTCGGTGGCCGCGTGGTCACGCCCCATCTATTTCGCGACATTGTCGCATACAAGTGGCTCGATGATCATCCCGAGGATTACCTTACTGTTTCAAAAATATTGTGGCATCGCAGTATCAAGACTACTCTCAGGATTTACGGTCGCAATTTCGATGAATCGAATGGCGTTGCGAAAATGGACGAGTGGCTTGGGCACCGAGGCCAATAAGCAGATGCAGGTTATTGTTGCAAGTGGCTGGCCACGTCGCTGCGAGTGAGGCTTACGGACCAAGGTGTCTCAAGCACTTTATCTCACATTACCCGAACAGATCATCCATGAATTCTGATGGTGGCGCAACCCCGGTCACCAGCCACTGGTCCCGCGCCGTGTCCACGCGACGTACAAGAGATGTCGCTCGGTGTTGTAAACGTCCTCTAAGTCGGAATTATCGGTAACTGTCTCTATGCGTGACTGGAGCGGATGATCTCGGCATCGCAAGCCATCACCGCCACCGCCCGAAATTCGATGCCTTTTGATAGCTGCATCGTGGCAACGGAGGCGCTGCCAGTAGTGACTTGAACCTTGGTCGAGCACCTTAAGGACAACGCCGCTCACTTCCAGTGCATGCTGCGCTCTGTCGACCTGCGCCGACGAGCGGACGGATACCGCGATTTCATGCGGCATCAGACCATCAACGGACCGTGAACGCGCCCAGTCACCAACGGCTGCGATTTCCTGTTCGGACAGATTCAAACACCCTGATCTCCGGGTCCGTTGAAAACCTGTTGTCTCGTTCAGCTCATATGATTGACGGCGCAGAGCCGGCCCGATCACCTGCTCGCAGAGGAGCTGCGTGCCGAACGCCCGCACACCGAGCACGTGCGTCACAGTGCTGGCATCCCAACCCTCGGTAAGCATCGCGATTGACACCACACACCGAATTGACTCCCCGAGGCGGTCCTCTTTCCCCACCGTATTCATCACCTCACGGACCAAATCCTGGTCGGTGATCTTTTCAGCGTCTTCGCGGTTGCAGGTCCGTTCCAGGATCTCGCGCCGGAAACGCTCGATTTCATCTTTCGCCATGTCGCAGAACTCGGGGTCGAGGGCGTCGCCGAACTCAATCTGTTCGCTATCGATCAGCAGCGTACAGGGGCGTGCCAGCTGGTTGCCGAGCTCGTCGAAGTTGCGAAATGGCGCCAGGCGACCATTCTCCAGCGTGGTGGAACCATCTTCGTTCTGCCGATGAAAGCCGGAGGATGTAGTCGTACACGAGCTTAGAAATTGACATCTTCTGGCAGACCACGCTTTCGGGTTTTGGGTCACCTCCAGCACAGGCCGTGAGATACGAGTGACGCTGAATACGTGGTAATCACCTGAGCATGTGATTGTTGTCCTTGAATCAAATGTAGCAGCGGCGCTAATATTCTGCGTCTGGTTTATATGGAAAGGGAGATATATCTAATGGTTGACGAGAAGCAATTGAAAAGCGATCTACGTTTTCTCGCAATGGGCCACAGCAACGTCAGCATAGAGCTTGCCACCTTGAAGCTACAACTTGACGCTCTAAAACAGGCCGTTCTAGTCCTTCATCCTTAGGCAGACGGGATTTTATCGGAGAAGATTCAAGAGTACGCCCTCAAACACCCAGATCTTCTCAAAGATATGAGCTTGTGGGACCGCATGTCTAAAAGGCTTAAGCCGGAGGACAACTACAAGCTCACAGAGGCAATGCGCTCTCTCAATCCAGCTTTCAAAAAGAGAATAACGAGAAAAAGCAAACGGCAGGAAGAGAAACACACTGATTAGTCGAGGCGCTTACTTGATGTTAGGCTTGATTGACCCGCCCCGGGAAACTATGCCGCGGGAGGTTGGAGATTTCGGCCTGCGTGGTTCGGTTAGTGCCGGATTTACCGGCATGATTCGGACTAATGTAGTTCAAGTATTCAAGTGACGGTTCTGCAGCAACTGGCTTGAAGACTGATTCGTTCCAGTATCGGCTGCCGTGAGCCTTGAGCGGCCACTTTTCGGAGAAATCAAACCGCCACGTAAGCAGTTTCGTTTGACTGAGATGCCGCTGCCGGCGTACTTTCGCAGTGGACATGCTTCGCGTTGTGAAGTCACACTCAGCAGCGGCCCGCATAGCCGCCGCCGCCGAGTTTATTCGCTTCTTTCCGCCCGCAACGGAACTCATCCTCGTCGGCGCGTCCCATGAGGCGGTAGACGGAGCCTGTTGCGGCGGCTCGTTGACGACGATTGAGGTTTGAGGCTCTTTGAGGATCTGACTGTTACAATTTTGACTACAGCGAGTTAACCATATAATAAACAGCGAGTAGCACCATCCTGACCGAATACTGACGCAGTGAGCCAGCCAAAGCGGTTTTTGGTCGTATCGCTACCGATGCTGGCAGTGAGTAGTAACATGGATATGCTTAACACGCGTGATACTAAGAATGTCACGTTGGCCTCCCTCGTCGGCAAGCTCACGAACCCTAATTTCGAGGTGAGAATTACTGCCGCACGTGCAATCAGAGCTCTTAGCACGACAGGACAAGTGGAGACGTCGCTTATTGCGGGGTTGATTGACGCACTAAGCGATACTGAAGAGTACGACGCTGTAGCGTTCGTCTGTGCTGAGTCGCTGGCTGGTTTTGCACAACGTAATGAGCAGGTATTGCCGGCCGTCATAGAAGCCCTCGATGCTCGCGTCTGGGAAGCTAAATGCACGTCAGCGTATGTCATCGAATTAATTGGTCCAGCAGCGGCTGCAGCGGTTCCCAAGCTGGCAGGCGTCCTGCATAAGAGTATTGGCCCGGTAAAGAGGAGTAGATGCGATGCTCTTGGAAGTATCGGTCCTGCGGCGGCAGAGGCGATTCCAGCCCTACTGAATCTACTGCTTAACAGCGCGATCCATCACCAGGCCGCCGGGATAGGCGCCATCAGTCGGCGCGTTGAATTCATAAAGGGTACTTCCCACCCAGCCCCCATCGGTGTGGGTCAGCTTGAAAACCGTTCCACAACCGTCTGGGCCATACGGGCAGGTGCCGTGTCCGCCGCTGCCGGTAACGCCATACAAATTGCCTTCACTATCCACCAGCATGCCGCCCGGGTCGATGCCCACATTGCCATCCGGACAATAAAAGCCGTTATAGGACGAGCACCAGCGTAGTGGAAAGCAGCGCCACGGCTGACGGAATGTTCGTGAAGCACAAAGCTGTTTTGGGCTGGATCGGCGGCATGGCGTCCTCCTTGCGCAGATGGCTGCGCGTTGCTCAACAAAATGATTCAAAACGTGTGCTCGGCCGTCGCGAGCGATTGCCGTTTGCGGCTCATCTGCGGCAGAAGAGTAGCAAGCAATGCCAGCAAAGCAACTTAATTTTGGATTACGGTTAATCGATTGACAGGAAGAGGCTTAGCCGCTTGTGTCACGATATGACACCCTCAGGCAATAGCGCTCACAAACCAATACGCACTGCAGATCAGAACAGCACTTTGCTTACTCTAGCCTGCTAATGCGCAGCCTGGACCGTGAGTGTGCCCACTGAGCAGCGAGCGTTTCGCGGCCGGTAGGCGATTTCGCCGTTGCCGCTTTGGATGACTTGCCGTCCGGCAACGTTGATGGAGCCGGAGCCGGCGAGCGTTCCGTTGGGTTGCAGCGCGAGCGCGAATGGTCCCATCTTGTTGTCGAACTTCACCACCAACTGCCCACCCTCCGGCAAAACCGAGTAAGCTTCGGCGCTGAGCGCCTCTCCGCATTCGAGTGTGGCCGAATCTTCGCGGAACTCGATCTTCAGGCCGCCAGGCGCGGCATAGGTTCCATTGAGACGCAGGCCGGGCGCGGTGTTCGCCGATTGCGAGGACTTAGCGCCGACCAATGGAGTCAGCGCGGTCGCCATGCTGGGAATCTGTCCGGTGGCGGGGACGACGCCGATGCTGCAGTGCTCGGTTTTTGCCATCATCGGTACCTCCTGGCGAGTGAATGTTCTCGGTGCCGTAGTTGTCGTAGTGGTCTGCTGGTCGACGGAGTATTCCATTCCGTTCTGGTGGACCTGGTCGGCGGTGTACTGAGCCGCCTCACCGGCGTCGATCTGCTTCTGCGTGGTGGTGGTTTGGGTTTGCGTATCGTAGGTCGTCGTGGTGTGGGCGACGGGACGACCCGCCGGTACTTGCCCGGTCACAACGACCGGCCCCGGGCCGATCAGCTTGCCGTCTTTGTAGGAGAGCACCAACGGCTTGGGGCTGTTGCCGACCGTCACGCGCACCTGAGCGCCATTGCTCTCGACTGAATACATGTGAATATCACGGTTGAGGCTGCCACAGCCGAACTTCACGTAGCCCTGTTCAAATAAGAATGTGGTGCTGCCGGAGTTGTAGACACCGGAGAGACGCAAGCCGACGGGAGTTTCCGGCATGATGCCCTTGAGCAGATCGCCGCCGGTGAGATCGTTGACTCCGACCTTCATCGCCTCTGGAAGGCATTCCAACTCGCCGCGCCCGGATTCAAGGCACTTCCGGCCCGCAACTGAGCCGGGATCCTTCGCCAGGCTGGCTTCCGTCTGCTGAGCTTCTGCGTCAGACTGAACCTGCTGGAAGGCTTTTTGCCTTTCCTGCGCGACGGCTTGCTGATAGCTCGGATTGCTGCTGATGATGAGCTGAGCGAATTGCGTCTGAATGCTGGGAGATAGAAAGGTCGCCCACACGGGAATTCCTTCAAACCCGAACTTTGGATCGGAAGGGCTGTAACGATAGGGGTTCGCGGCCGGATTGAACTGCTCACTGGGAAACTTCTGTGCGGCGCCTTGCGCTAGCACGCCGGAGATCCTGGTGTAGTCGTTCAGAAGCTTCTGTTCGTCGGATGTGAAAGATCGTTGGCCGGCCAGAACTTTGACGATCTCGCTAAGCTGATAGAAGGCGCCGATCGCACGTCGCACATTCTCAGCTGGGTTGCCGACGTTCATCCCTTGCACGACGCGGTAGGCACTGGGAAACTCCGCGATGTACGGCGGGTTGAACGGGGTACCAGCCCGGCAAGCCTTGAATTGGCTCACGATCTCGGAGCGAGGCTTGGGAACCTGGGTAAGGAACTTTCCGTTCTGCTCGGCTCTTACGAAGCAGTATTCCTGGCGTTGTGCCCTTTGACACTGAAACGCCGTCAGAATGAGCCCGCCGGCACATTGATAAGGCGTGTCGAGTTGCAAGTCCGAGGAAGCTTGCGCCGCTGCCGCACCGGATGCGGCTTTCACCCTGCACATTTTCGTCATCTGATAGGCGACCGCTGCGCGCGTATTATAGCGCTCCGATTGTCCCTCGGCCTGGTAATAGCAGAACTCGCCCTTGGGGCCTGTTGCGCAGCGGTGGACTACGTAGGTCTGTCCGTCAGAACACACATACGGAACGTTGAACTGGAGGCCGTCCGGCGCCGATTGCGCAGATGCAGCGGAGATGAAAAGCAGAGGAAGTAGCAGGCACCCGATAGATCTCATTTTCGCCCCTGAGTCGAAACTGTTCGCGTGCGCGGCCGTCATGCAGCCGCTCTCCGCCCGTGGCCGTAGATTGTGTACCTAGTCGTGGGAAGTTGGCAATAGCGGCGCGATGGAGCCAGTCGAGCCGAAGCCAAAAGCGAGCATGCGATTATGCTGTCTGCCCAATTTCTCGTGGATTCGCTGTAATTGGCTGATTCTGTAGATGGCTAGGCGTCTGGCGGGCAGCCGCCCGTAAACACCAGGTTTTGATGCGGACCGCTGAAAGAAGCCAAGACACTGGTTTCGATGCCGCCGACCCTGTGAGCCAGACATGGCTTCGGACCCTAAGAGACGAGGGCGAACCATCGACCACATTTCTATTGCCTGTTCTCAACTTCGACGCGCCTGCTACACTTCTGCGATCACATTCTTGCAAGGAGATCCATGGACATTCAGGGAATAGTGGCGGAGCTTAAGCAGCAAGCCAGCCGTATCGAACAGGCAATTACAGCCCTAGCAGGATTCGGCCCACCGGCGCCTCGCCGTGGCCGCCCACCGCAGGCGACGCAGGCCAAACAAGTAGGTCCACGTGAACCCCGCACCATGAGTGCAGCGGCCCGGGCCAAGATTGCCGCAGCACAACGGGCAAGGTGGGCAAAGCAGAAGCGTCAGGCCGCACCAAAGAAATCAGCCGCCCAAGAGCGACGCTGCTCGGCTCAGGGGGCTGTGCCATTTGCCGTTCCAATGATTTCGACGATCACTCCGGTAGGGTTTGCATAGGGCTCATTTTGCACTACAAAGTCGAGCGTATTGGCACCGGCGCGGAACCCACTCGTGATCGAAAAGGTGTAGAACTGCCCGTTGCTTGTGTGGGGAGTACAAATATTGGTGTTGGTTCCATTGAGGTAAATGCACGCTTCGTTACGGGAGGTCCACTCTCCGAACAACTGGGCGCTATTTGGGTCGAAGCCCGCGAGACTAAACGTCGTCTGGTAATCGTAGGTCCCCACGGGCCAGTTTGTGTCGCAGTTCGCGCCAGGACCTATCCAGTCCGCCGTGGACTGGTTCGGCACCCCCACAATGGAACAGGTCGTAATAGCGGTCAAAGGCACGCCTGGCGGCGCTGAGATGAGGCTGTAGTGAGGGTCTAATACCCCTACCGGCAGCGCCATTCCATTGTCGTCTTCTCCGGTATTGAAAATTGTGATTACACCTTGGCACGACGGTATCGGATCTGAGCAAGGCGCTATGCGTTGCGAGATCTGGATTTCCCACGAGCCAACATTGTCATGGAATATGTCGTCATTAGCGCCAATTTGGAGTTGGGTGGCGCCCGGCGGTATGACGACGCGGGCAATGTCCCCAATCTTGAACGGTGTCCCGACAATGGCTCCGGAACTGTCAACGAAGGTCCCAACTAATTCGACTAAATAAATGGGATAGGTGTTATGGTCTATGAAATAGCTGGGAAAATACTTCCCGCTAGATCCCCTATAATTATTTGCGACGAGTTGCAGGTCACCATTGGCGTCCACATAAGGAAAGCAGCAAGGGGCCGCGGTAACTAGCCCGCTAATATACGTGAAGGTGAGGATTCCACCTGGGTAAAACCAGAAGCCGTTGGCGTGGGTAAGGACGACTGGCGGGGTTTGGTCATTGATTCCATATTGATAATTGGTATTCAGCCCGCGGTTCACCCAATTCCAGGGACCGGCAGTCCCAGGAACATTGACCACAACGCTGACATTGTCCTGGGCCTTCGCTGTTCCTACTGTAAGCAGCGCCACCAAGGCCAATGCCACGCAAGAGACTACTATTCTTGTTTTCACAAGTCCTTCCTTTACGGTGTCCATCCTTAGTCCTCGAACTCTTTCTCAGTCGATGGAAAGTTTGTGAAAGCACCATCTCTACCACCCCGCCGGGCGACTTTCGAAGGTGTGGGACAGAAGAGTTGACACAATCCAGAGCTCCTGTTTCGATACTAATCAGTCCCCACTCATTCCAAAACCAGGAATGAGTGGGGAACCAGGAAATGAGTGGGGCACCCGGCATTTAATCATTCTGGTATCTTCGGGATGTCGGGTATGGGAAACGGCTGTAACCATGCACATGCCACCGCATACTTCAGTAGTAACGAGCAAAATGGGTTTTTTTGGACGCACTCTATCCAAATTGGGTCCGCAACATTAGAGCCCTGGTACCCGGGCGAGTCTGGATCGTAGCATTTTCCTTCCACCTTGTCTTTGCAGTCTTTCGCCTTGTCGAAACATTTTTCTGCGTAATGCGCAAAAACGTGACAGAAAAGGTCACCTGGACCTACATCTATTGGACCTATGCCTAAGAGTCCGGACGGATCCATGAAATTAAGTGGGTTCTCCTGAACATAGGAATACGGGTTTTGCTGGTCGGTGGGCATCACGTCCGTTACCGCTAGCTGCGGAATATAGAATCGTGAAGTCATCATATCGTGGTGCTGGAACGAACTCGGTCCTCGGGCTGGCCGCACAAAGCCTAGGGGGTCAGCTTGCGTATATCGCCCCCACCCGTACCGATACCATCTGAAGATGTTGTAGTCGCGCTCGGTCCGTCCGTTGGGCAGAAAGTTCAGTTGCTCGGCTTCCTGGCCCAGGAAACGCAGCGGCTGGTGCTGGTCGGATGTCCTGAGGGTGAAGACCCTGCCGTAAGGCTCGTACTCGACCCGCCAGAAGCTCCCCGTGCCCGTCGAGTCGGTCAGAAGCAGGGGAGTTCCCAGGTGGTCGGTGAACGTCCAATGTGTGCCCCCGTTTTCCTCGGCCACCGGATGGCCGTTGAACCAGACGTACTCGTAGCCTCCCGTCGTCGAGGGATTCGGGGCGAGGGTGGTCTCGGCCAGGAGGCTCAGCTCCGGCGTGTAGAAGAAGTACCTCTTGTTGCCCAAGTCGTCCTGCACCACCGTCCGTACGCCTCGCCCGTCGTAGGTGTAGGTCAGACCATCCCCGGTCGCGAGGTTGTTCCGGCTGGAGTAGGCGAAGTTCCCAGTGCCGACCAGCGTCTCGTTGCCAACCGCGTCGTACGAGACCGGGCGCGTTCCAAACCCCGTCTCCATCACCTGCGTGAGCTTCGGCAGCGTCCCCGAATAGCTGAACGTCGCCGTCCGCGCGCTCCCCAGCGCCAAGGAAAGCGTGTTGCCCATCTTGTCGTACGAATAGCTTCCGGCACCCCACAGAGACGAGCCGGAGTTTGCCGTCTTGACGCGATTCAGGTCGTCGTAGCCGAAGTCCCGGTTGTAGGTAGCGTCGGTCGCGTCGTGGATCTGTGTGATGTTACCCAGGGCGTCGTCCTGATACCCGAAATTGGCGATCGTTGTCGCCCCCTTGACGAGCTGGTTCCCAGTCACGCGATACCGAATGTCATACGACAGCGTCCTGGTCGTCCCGTTGCCGTACGCGACGATCGACTCTGGCCCGAACGGCTGGTAGATGGCCGAGGAGACGTAGGTTGTCGCCCCGGAGGTCGCCTGCGTCGGCCGGTTCGCGTAGTCGTACGCGTAGGTCACCACCCGTCCCGAGGGATACGTCAGCGTCTTGCGGTTGCCGTTGGCGTCGTACGTATAGCTTGTCGTAAACGGTGTGCTCGCGATCGTCTTGATCTCATTCTTCAACATTCCCCGGCGCTCATAGGCGTAGGCTGCCGAGCCCGATGGGTCGGTCATCGACGCGAGCCGACCCTTGCCAAAGTTACCCGAGGTCGCGTCGTCGTAGGTCCAGTTGACCGTCTCGGTCGCGAATCCCGAGCGCACCGACTGGGCCTGCGTCACCCGGTTGTCCGCGTCGTAGATTCTCGTCGTGGTTGCGCCGTTGGCGTCCGTCGAGGTAACCAGGTTCCCGGCCGGGTCGTATGCATAGGTCGTCGTCCCCGACACCGGGCTGACCTGCGTGTGGAGCCTGCGGAAATCGTCGTACGAGTAAGTCGTCACGTTCCCATTGGGGTCGGTCACCTGGTTCAGGTTGTCCTGGATGTCATACGTGTAGCTCGTCACGATGTCCGGCCCGGGCATGTTGACCTGCCTCTGCGTCACCGAGAGCAGCCGGTTGGCGAAGTCGTAGGCGTAAAGTGTGTTGGGCGAGGTGTGGTTCTCGTCCTGGACCGACGTGAGATTGCCCGCGCCGTCGTAGCCGTAGACAATCTTGGCCCCCGACGGAACCGGGTGGTCAATCTCCGAGAGCCGGCCGTAGTTGTCGTACTGGAACGACTCCAGATATTTCGGCGACGCCGAGGCCCCGGCGAGCGCCTTCTCTTGCGTCTTCTGGCCCATTACGTCGTACGCGTAGTTGTAGGACTCGAAGATCGTGCTCGCGGCGAACGGCTTGATGGTTTTCAGGCGGTTCGAGCCGTCATAGAAATAGTTACTCCCGTTGTTCGCGGGCAAGAGAGAATAGGTCAGCCGGCCCGCCGCGTCGTAGGTGTAGTGGTTCGTCAGATCGGCGGGGTCGCCCGGAACTCCCTTGACCGTAGAAGTCAGGAGCCGCCCTCGAAGGTCATAGGTCATGTCCCGAACGACACCGTTGGCATCCGTCACGCTCAGGGCATGGCCGTAGAGGTCATAGGTGTTGTTGGGCGGCGGCGCGGTCGCGTAGGTCGTCGCGTTGCCGACGGCGTCGGTCACGCTCAGAAGCTGGCCGCGCCGCGCCAGGTCCGAGTCGTTATCCGGGTAATAGCCGTAGGTCGTGATGTCCGTTCGCGGATCCTCGGCGGTCAGTATCCGGCCCTTCGAGTCGTAGGTAAAGTTGCTGGTGTAGGTGGTTGAGACGCCCCCCACGTAGCCCTGCTCCGCTCGCGCGGTCAAGAGCCCCTGGAGGTTGAACGTATTCGTCGTCACCTTGTTCTGACCCGGCGTGTCCGCCGAAGGGACCGTCTCGGTCAGGACCAGGTCCTGTATTGGATCTGGTGAAGCTGGCGGATCGTAGATCGGGTAGTAAGTCCAGTCGGTCTCACGATTTACTCCCATCGACAGCGGCTCGCTCCGAGAGGTAGGAGAGGGATAGGCGCTTAGGAGCTCGGTGAAGTTGTCATAGCTGTGGAAAAGCGTCTTGTCCCGGCCGTAGGTCCAGGTGGTCGTCTTTCCATCTCCGTTGGTCTCGGAAGTCTTCCGCAGGAAGTTGTCCCACGTAAAGCTGCGGCTCTGACCACCACCACAGCCGCAACCAGGGCCGCTGACGTTGGTCACGAGTAGAAGATTGGGATTGTAGGTGTACGTCGTTTGCCGCGCCAGACCGTCGGTCACGGTCGTGGTTCCACTTCCGTAGCTCAAGTTGAGCGTGTTCTGCCCTCCCTCAGTCGACTGGGCCACGCACTTATTCCCGCTGTAAGTGTTGTTCTCCTCCGCGTGGCCTAGCGGATCCAGAGCCTTCGTCAAGTTGTGTGGATTCGCATCCGTGTACTCGTAAGTCCAGGTCTTTCCGTCTGGCAGGGTCGCCGAGCAGAGATTGCCCGTGCCGCAGTTCGGCCCCCCATCGTAGGTGAAGGATTCAGAAAGTCCAGCCGGGGTCGTCGCGATCGCGTTGATCCGATTGGAGGCATCGTAGCTGAAGTTCAACGATCGACCCAGGGAATCTGTCACCGAAGATATGCGGTAGCCGTTCCCCGCGTCCCGCGCAATCGTTTGGACATTCCCTATCCGATCCACCAATGCCGTAAGCCGCCCAGCAGAGTCAAAAACATAGCCGGCATTGTCCCAGGTCGTCAGCAGGTATGCAGAGCCGCTCTCTTGCAGTGTTGAGCCCGAAACGCTGTCGTACTGCGGAAAGTGTGGATCGATCTTCGTAAAATACGTAATTCGATCCTCCTGGTCGTGGAACGTCACCAGGTTCTGGGAAAGGAAACTCAAGTCCAGGTAGGCGCTGTAGTTATGCCGCCAACCAAAGCCTAGATCCTGGCTGTATCCCGACTGGTTGTCATACCAGCGTGAAAACCGAAGGCCATCCGGTCCTGAAAGCGCCAGGTCCGTCTTCTGATACCAAAGTTTCCCAGTTGCCACATTGATCGGCTGCCCGGTTCCCTGGCCGCTCGCGGCTAGCGAGCATGAATCACACTGGGGCAGACAGGCCGGGCCGTTAAACGCATAAATGTCGATGGGTTCAGAATAAACGTCGTACGGGTAAACTATGCGGAGCTGATGGACGCGAAACGTAACCTTGCCGCAGTTATACGGCAACGTGGCAAAGCAATATGCGGGTTGGTTTCCTGAATCATTCCAATAGCAGGAGAAACCGCTATTGTATGGGCCGCCGTTGATCGAGATCTGCATATCCACGGTGCCGCCGTAGTCGTACTGAAAAGTGATCTGGATGTCCTCTCCATATACGTTGATGGCGTACCGATATCCCTCCGGGAGCTGACCGGCAGGCAGCCCGGTGAACTTCTCGATCCAGACCGATTGTGCCAGCGCACCGCTGGCTAGAAACATCAACAAGCACAGTCCTAACAACAGTCGCCGGGTGGCGGGTCTAGGATGCGGGTTGCCAGAAATGGCTGCTCCAGTGTCCGTGATGCAGCTTCCCATAAGCATCATTGTCTTCTCCTTGAGCCGAAGGTAGTCGTGCCGTCGAAGTTGTGGAACTCAGGCTAAGCTGGGAGCGAGGGAAAGGTGCCGGGCGTTCACCGTTCTGACATGACCTGCAGAACAGCGCATGTAAACATACACCTCATAATGTGTGCAGGGATGCCGGCCACTGATCAGCGTGAGATATCGCATCCGCTCCCCGTCGTCGTTCTAACGCTTGGCACAACGACGAGCAGAAAACGCTGATCGTGCCGACCTTTGCATCTGTTATCTCCTTCTAACGCCAAATTACTGAAAGGCGAACTGCGGTTGCACAGCTTGTCTGCAACCCCCCGTCCAACCTCTCACCACAATCCTTCAACCATGGTTTCTTGCGCATCTGAATGTAGTGATATTTCTTGTAAAACGTTACATTCCGCGGACCACAAGAATGTTGCCGAAGGAGCGACATGGCAATCCAACTAGCTGAAAAAAAGAGAGTTTCTGTCACCACTAACTTTTAGCTGCCGCGGCGAGACAATGGCCGTATAATGGCCGCCAAAACGACCCTCAGAGGTGTTGTCATGACGGCACAGTTCGCACTGGGCCTGAGTATCCTCCTTTCTGCTGTTGCCCGGGCATGGATTAAGTGCTGCCAGCCCGCAGCTTGCAAGCTTCGTTTCGCAACTCGCAGATCAAATGGTTGTTTTCACCGCTGGTGGATCGCCGCCGCTGCGTTTGTGCTGGTTGCATGCCTGGTTTTCATGCCGAGTGTCGCGAATGGGGGGCAAGCCGAGCTTCAGTCAGGGACGGGACAAACTTCTGTTGGCGCCACTTCAGCGGGCGTGGCTGACGAAGAAGTCCGAGAACTGGAACTAGGCAAGCACATCGAACGCGAGATTGCCGGAGGGCAGCACCACGTATATCAGGTGACCCTGGCCGTAGGTCAGTTTCTGCACGCGGTTGTGGATCCACATGCCATTGCCCTGACGGTCACAGTATCGGGCCCAGACGGCAAGGCAATGATGGACCTGGCAGCGCCGACGGGATCACCCCAGCCGCTGTACTTAGTTGCAAAAGAACAAGGCGCGTACCGCATCGAAATGCGCTCTCCGGAAGGTTCGACTACTGCGAGCTACCGAGTAAGCGTTGACGAACTGCGGGTTGCCAGGTCGCAGGATACAGACCGTGTGCTTGCTCTGAGCGCCTTTGCCGAAGGGAAACAACTTCATAAGGAAGGAACGGCGGCGTCAAAACAAAAGGCGATTGAAAAGTTTGAGCAGGCGTTGGGACTTTGGCGCACGGTCGGGGATCAGTCGGGAGAGGCCGATACGCTTCAGGGCATCGCGTTGGTCTACGTCGATTTGGCCGAAGCTAGGAAGGCTCTCGACTACCTGGGTCAGGCATTGCCGATAGAACGGGCTATCGGCGATCGTGGGAAACAAGCAGCAACCCTGTCCGCCCGGGGCTCGATGTACCATTTCCTCGGCCAGAATGAGAAGGCACTCGACGAACTCAATCAGGCCCTTGCGCTGATGCAGGCTGTTGACAGTCGTGCCGGCGAAGCGGGTACGCTCCGCGCCATCGGTGACGTTTACTATCAATCGGGTGACTGGCAGAAAGCGCTCGGCTACTACGAGCGAGACCTTTCTATCGTCCAAGGGGCGGGAGACCGCCGAGAAGAAGCCCTCGCTCTGAACAGCATCGGTGTTGGCCGTAACTCTTTGGGTGACTGCCGGCATGCGCTGGACTATCTCGACCGATCCCTCGCTCTGGAACGCGTCTTGGGCGACCGGGACCTTGAAGCGCTCACGCTTTACAGCATCAGCTTAGCCTATGACAACTTAGCTGATAGACAGAAGGTGGTTGAGAACCTGAACGAAGCTCTGCCTCTTGTCCGAGCCGCCGGCGACCGTAATGGAGAAGCCTACATCTTGAACAACATCGGCAGGGCTTACGACGATTTGGGAGAGGGAGAGAAGGCGCTGGAATATCTAGACGACGCTCTGCCGCTCATGCGAGCGGTCCGTAATCGCTCGGGAGAAGGGTACACGCTCTATAACCTCGGAAGAGTCTACGACCACATGAGTCGAAGCCAAGAGGCACTCGATTACTATGGCCGATCATTGATGCTTCGCCGGGCGATCGGAAACCGCGCCGGCGAGTCGTCAGCCCTCGGTGGCCTGGGCAGAATCTACTTTGCTTTGGGTGACTACCAGAAGGCACTAGACTTCCTCAATCAGTCCTTTTCACTGAAAGAATCCATAGAAGACCATTTTGGGGAAGTATTCGATCTAAACCAGATTGGTAGAATCTACCTCGCTTTGGGCGAAAACGAGAAGAGCATCGAGTCCTATCATCGGGCTTTGCCGTTAGCGCAGGCCGTCGCTGATCGGCGCGCAGAAGCAAACGCTCTATATGGGCTCGCGCAGGGGGAAGGGAACCGTGGCAATCTTGTAGAAGCGTTAGCACAGGTTGAGGCGGCGATCAGCATCATTGAATCGCTCCGCGCCGAAGTTCTCAGTGAAGAACTGCGCGCGTCTTATTTTTCAACTGTGCTGGATAACTATGCACTGTACATTGATGTGCTAATGCAGTTGCATCAACTGCATCCGTTTGAGGGGTATGAAGCGAAAGCGCTTGAGGCCAGCGAGCGGGGACGGGCGCGGACTTTGCTGGAAACACTGACGGAAGCGCAAGCCCACATTCGCCAAGGGATTGATCCGGCGCTGCTGGAGCGCGAGCGCAGCTTGAGGCAATTGCTCAAGGGCAAGGAAGGCGTACAGGCCAAGCTGTTGAACGGCAAGCACACGGATGAGCAGGCAGCCGCCATCCAGAAAGAAATCACAGGCATTCTCGGCCAGTATGAGGAAGTCGAGGCTCAGATTCGAGGCGCCAGCCCTCGTTATGCCGCGCTGACGCAGCCTCAGCCGTCAAGTGCTCCACAGATTCAGGCACAGTTGGACCCGCACACTTTGCTGCTGGAATATGCTCTAGGGCGTGTTAACACTAAACAGAGACCTGAGTGCTTCCACGATTAAGGCGAAATAAATAAAGCCTAGGAAGATCACATCCAGCTTTTCAAAGCGCGAGAAGATGCGACGGAAGCCCTTCAGTCT